>Ga0181517_10000939_pt1 | contig 35177 bp, 23 predicted proteins | sample PEATcosm2014_Bin_31_FD_119748 | JGI IMG/M metagenome (GOLD analysis project Ga0181517, IMG submission 119748) | Peatland microbial communities from MTU Mesocosm Facility, Houghton, MI, USA - PEATcosm2014_Bin01_30_metaG | ecosystem: Environmental > Terrestrial > Soil > Wetlands > Peat | place... | reverse complement strand
CCTCCTTGTGGCCAAGCCGTCCTCGATTCCGGGTGAAATCATCCCGAAACAAGATAACGGGCTCCGCCCCAGGTGGGGCCAGCTCAGAGCATCAAATGGGGCCAATTCAGAGTAGCGAAATCAACTTTCTCCAGATTGTCGAAGCAGATCAATGGAGGCGGAACCGAGGATAAGAAAGCGGCCCGTTGCGTATCCCGTGCGCCGCCCTTGATCAATGATGCCGCGCAGCGAGCTGAACAACTCTGGAACGCGGTGAATTTCGTCCAGCACGACCAGGTTGGTCTCATACTGGCGGAGGAAGAGAACCGGCTCGATCAGCTTCTCCCGGTCCTCTCGTGCTTCCAGATCAAGATAAAGTGCTCCGGAGTGCGAGTCGGCAATCGCACGTGCCAGGGTGGTCTTTCCAACCTGCCGCGGCCCAATGATTGCCACGGCCGCTTGTGCCTTGAGTGCATGTTCAATTGGGGCGGTAGCGATTCGAGGAATCATCCTTGCATATTACGCACGATATGAACGATTTACAAGGATGATTCCGGATGAAGGTTGGACGCCGTTTGCCAGCCAACGGCTGGCTGGCGGACCTTCGAGCCCCGTCGTCCCAGCCATTAAGCTCTTATTCTAAATGGTTTATGGCATGTGACAGCAATCAGAATTATCTCTCTAAATTCCTTGTGCGGCAAAAATACGCCAATACCGTTTTTTGCCTGCCGTTCCATTGCGCCTGAAGCAGACCTGCGCCGGTGAGCGAGAGCCTTTTGCGCCCTGCCTCACCGCTTCAGGCCGGGGAGCCGATCTGCTCCATGAGCCAGACCAGGGCTGGCTGGTGCTCGGCCCAGGCTAACACCATGTTGTCGAGGCACAGGATCGCCTCGTCTTCGCTGCCCGGCGAATACATATTCGGCAGATACTTCGGCATATTCTTCTGGCCGGTCAGGTAGAGCTCGACATAGCGATTCGTCTTGCGCGCTTCTTTCAGCGCGGCGTCGGCGCCCGGCAGATCGCGGCAGAGGAAGCGCTCCAGCGCGCGGCCCCAGGCAAAGTTCGCCGAGGCGTCGTCTTCGTAGTCGGCGAGTAGCTTGCTCGCTTTCTCGATGCGGCCGACGGATAGATAGAGGCCCAGCAGCGGATCGCGCACGCCTTGATTGTCGCCCGGATTCAGCTTGAGCATCTTCTCGTAGTGCTTGATCGCTTCTTCCCTGTATCCCTCGGCCCGCAGCAGGCTCGCCAGTTGCTCCAGGGTACGCATATAGGGGCGCGTATCGAACAGGCCCCAGAAGTGCCCGGTGTTTTCCGCGATGAACTTCGCGCCCAGCGAACGCTCGCCGGCTTCCACGGCCTTTCGCAAACTCTCGATCATCTGCTGCGGCGAGTCGGACTCGATGCTGGCCAGCACCACCAGTGCATCCACGCAATCGGGATCTTTGGCCAGGGCCTGCATGGCCAGCTTGCGCGCCTGGGCCTTGGTCTTGGCTTCCATGGCGGCAAAGGCCAGATCCTGTGCTTCGTCCTTGAGCGTTTCGGCCTCCAGATCGGCCGGCGAGGGCTGCAACGCCTGTCCCATCAGGTTCTGCATGAATGCCTGCAGTTCGCCAACGTTGGCAAAGCTCTGCTTGCCCAGTTCCTTCTGCAAATCCTGCATCATCTGAAGGCCAATGGGCGATGCGGCGGGAGGATTCGGCGTCTTTGTCTTCGCGGGCTTGGCGGCCTTGGTGGTTTTCGTGGTCTTCTTCGTCGTCATCGGGCTCCTCGCTGTCTGGCGCTGCTGGGAATCTACATCATAGGACAGCACTTGGAGACCAGAATAGCTGTCCATATCGAGAGGATCTTCAAGGTGGCTCTTTCACGGTGAAAAGCCACTTGAGGGGCTTGCCTTGGGGGGATTCCACTATGATGTCGTCGTAGCTCTCCCGGCCAACATTTCAAAGACGGCCTTGCAAACCCGTTCCACTGCGGGACGGCGATAATCCCAGCGCTCATCTTTTTCGGGTGGAACCACGGTCATGGTGGCGTTGGCTTCAAACAGCAGGACTTCGCCCTGCTCGTTCAGGCCAAAATCGATGCCGCCATAATCCAGGCCGAGCGCGGTTTGAATCGAGTGCAGCGCGTTCATTGCGCGGCCGCCGAGCACACCGTTCATGTCATCGAGAAACGCCGCATCCTCGGCGCGATGCTCAGGAACATCGCCCATTTCGGCGCTGTAGTAGTGGATCTTCCAGTGGTGCGAAATGGCGGCGTGGAGCGGATACAGCTTGCCATCGATCATCATCGCGCGATACTTGCGCGACTTTCCGTCGCGGCCGCGCGCATCCAGATACTCCATCACCATGAGTTCGCTGCCGGGCAGCGTGGCGAGCGCCGGCGCGATGCCGTCGCCGTTCTCTACGCGCACAAAGTTGTCTCCGCCATGAAAGCCGGGCGTGCGCAGCAGCAGCGGAAAAACAAAACCATGGCGAGCGAGGGTTTCCGGCGCATCGGGCGCGGCCAGCTCCGCACGCGGCAGGATGAGGGTTTGGGCAGTGACCACTCCGGGAATCCTGGCCAGGCGGCGCGCAATCTGGCAACGGCCGGTGGCCAGCACCGCGGCGGGCGCATTGATGACCGGGGCCGTGGTATGCGCCAGCAGCGCCTGTGCGCCTTGCAGAGCCGCGCCTGCGCAGTCGGCATCGCCGATGGCGTTGACGACCAGATCGTGCGGCGGCAGCGTGGTAGCCGAGTCGTAGAACTCCGTTGTCACCACATAGCGCTTGAAGATCCGGTCGGGCATGAAGAGCTTGAGCCGAGTATTGCCCTTGTCCACCGCAATCAGCTCCAGCACGGTGATGGGGGCCTGCGTTCCGCGATAGGGCATCGGCACCACGCAGCGGCCCTGAAAGGCCCTGCGGCGATGGACGGCTGCCCGCTCCGCCTCGCCCAGTTCGGCCAGCACTGCCGATATTCCCAGATGCGCCTGCCAGTAGTCGGGATCGGCCGCCAGAGCCCGTGCAAAGTATGCGCGCGCCGCTTCGTTCTCGCCGTCCTTGCGCAGATCGTTTGCAAAATTGACCAGGCTCATGGGATCGGCGGGATGACTGGCCGCGGCCAGTGCATGAACCCGGCGCGCCTCCGCCGTTTGGCCGGCAGCGGAAAGAAGATTGCCCAGATTGTTGAGCGCGCCCCGATGCGCAGGGTCGGCAACGAGTGCCTGCGAGTATGCCTCAATGGCTTCCGGCGAGCGGCCCATCTGCTCCAGCACGTTGCCGCGCTGAAACAGCAGTTCGCTCGAACCGGGTTCCGCGGCCAACCGCTCATCCAGCAATTGCAATGGCGCTCCGCCTGCTTCCTGGGCCGTTTGGGCCTGCTCTGGCGGCACGGCTATGCCCGGGCTGGGAACGGCCGGCAGTGAACGCCCCAGCGTCAGCGTGCCCACCACCAGCGCATCGATCTCCGCACGGCTGGTGCGGTGATTCACAAGGGCTGCGCGAATCGCCAACCGGCCGGCGATGCGCGTGGTGGAGGGAGCAACAATGCCCGACTCCTGCAGCCGGATCACGATTTCCTGGTTCAGACTGTCGGCGTCCAGGCTTAGGTTGCCGCCGTCCGCTTGGCCAGTGTTGGGGCTGAGATAGCGGAAGCAGACGATATTCAACGAGACTGGAGCCAGCAGTTCCAGTTCCGGCTCCGCGTGGATGCGGTCTTCCAGGTATTGCGCAAGTTCGCAGGTGCGCGCGATCGCGGCGCCCAGCGCCTCGGTGCCATAAACCTTGAGCGTGAACCAGGCCTTCAGGGCGCGAAATCCGCGTGACAGGTCGGGTCCGAAATCGCAAGGCCAGGGCGCGCCGCCGGCCAGCCCGCGCTCCACCTGTTTCAGATATTCCGGCGAAGAAGCAAAGGCCTGCCGGTGCAACTGGCCATCCCGCACCAACAGAAATCCGGCATCGTAGGGCACCTGCCCCCACTTGTGAAAATCGAAGGCCAGCGAGTCGGCGCGCTCGATGCCGTTCAGCCGCGTGCCCAGATCGGGAGCCAGCATGGCCAGCGCGCCCAACGCTCCGTCCACGTGGAACCACAGTCTTTCGCGCTCGCAGAACGCGGCCAGCGCGGCCAGATTGTCGATTGCCCCGGTGTCCACCGTTCCCGCCGTACCCACCACCAGAAACGGCGTCAGCCCGGCGGCGCGATCCTTGCCAACGGCGTCTTCAAGCGCTTCAATGTCGATGCGAAAACGAGAATCGGTGCGAACCAGCCGCAGCGCCTCGCTGCCCAGGCCGGCGATGTCCATCGCCTTGCCGATGCAGCCATGTACGGCGGTCGAAGCGTAGGCGGTCAGCCTGCGCGCTTCCGCGGCTAGACCATGAACCCGCACCTGCTGGCCCAGCACCGCGTCGCGCGCCACCACTACGGCCATCAGGTTGGCCATGGACGCTCCGGTCACAAAGAGTCCGCTTGCGCCTTCCGGAAAGCCGAAGATCTGGCGCACCCACTGGAGCACTTCGCGCTCCACTTCGATGGGAATCTGGTTGCGGCCGCCGAGGTTTGCGTTCAGCCCCGCCGCCAGCATCTCCGCCAGCATCCCCACCGGCGTGCCGCCGCCCTGCACCCAGCCCATGAAGCCGGGATGCGTATTGGCCGCGGCAAAGGGCAGAACCGCCTGCATGAACTCCTCATGCACCGCGCCAACGTCGGAAGGGAAGCGCGGAACCGCGCTGCTGCGCCGCGCCCGCATCTCTTCCGGGATCGGTTGCCAGACGGGCCGCTCGCGAATCTTCTCGGTGTAAGCTAGCATATCGTCGAGCATCCGGTGCGCCTGTGCCCGAAATGCCTGCCAATCCGCCGGATCGAGCGTCTCGCTCGCTACAATCGCCGTCGTCTCCACCGCCGGGCCATCGATTTGTTTGGACATCCGCTCTCCCTGCATACCAGTTTGACGCCTGCCAGGATGTTTCTCTGCAAGCAGATGGCCGGAGCGGGCGAAGATTCGGGGGCGCTTCTTTGGGTTTTCCAAGAATGACCTATCCGCCACTCAGGAAAGAGAATCGCATCGATTGATCCGGCAGCACAATACTGCGTGGGTGCCCCATCCTTTCCCGCGTGTTTTGCGGGACAGGGTGGGAAACAACAACACTCAACTCTTCCCGGATCCCGGTGCCCCATTCAGGACGCGAAGAATTCAAACCCGGCTGATTCTGGAGTAGGAAAAATCCCGATTCGGGATAGATGCAAGGCGTTTCACATGCCTCACAATAAAAACTGAAAGGCTAAGCTTGACCTCTTCCCGGTATTGTCAGAGGAAGTCAATATGCGTGTCGCCGGCTAAGCAGCATTGGCTTGGCGACGAGTGAATTGCGGTCTGTACGGCTTAATCGCGATTCCAGGCCGGGCGAGCTCCTGGCCAAGACGTTGATTGCATATCTCTCCATTCCAGCTGGTTGCGTAAAGGCCACGAGATATGGCTGTTGGGACCGAATCCGGAGCGATCCGGAAGATCGAGAGAGTTGCCGGGCAGATTCATGCGCTGCTTGGTCAGGCCGAGTGCGCGATCTCTGCTGTGACTGAGGGCTTTCATGAGCTTGCCCGGGAAAGCAGTCTGATCCTCGATCTTGTGGCCGCTATCGTGGGCCGTGTCGAGGAAGACAGCATTCGCTCGATTCTCCCCAAAGTCGAGGCGCTGGCTGGAGCCGCCAGGGGCTTTGCCCAGGAACGGGTGCAGGCTACTTCCGGCATCCTCCAAGTCGTTACCGCCGAAGCCAGGCTGCTCGACAGGCTTGCGGAACTGACGCGCGCGCAGCGCTCCATTGCGCGCGAAACCCAGACGCTCAGCGTACTCACAAACATCGAAGTGGCCCGGATGGGCCAGTCGGGAGAAGGCTTCCAATATCTGGCCCATGAATTGGACGAATTCTCCCAGACTGTGACCCGGAGCATCAAAGAACTGGCGGCCCATACCGACGAACGCAAGTTGGCGATCGACGAAACCAGGCGGATGCTTACCGCAGGCCTGCCCCGCATTCGCCAGGAATTCGCCCGCATAGATACGGACCTCAGCGCTGCATTGGGAGCGGTCGAATCCAGCCATGCGCAGCTGGAGCGCGCTCCCGCGCAATTCCGGTCCGCTGTCGAGCAGATCGCCGGCCAGATTCACGGTGTCGTCTCCGCGATTCAGGTGTACGACATTATCCGTCAGCAACTTGAGCACGTGCAGCGTGGGCTCGAGGTGGTTGCCGCCAGAATGAATGCCGCCGGGGACTCTCAGGAACAGGCTCTTTCGGAAGCACCCATCTATTTGTCTGGGCTGACCATCCAGTCCTACCAATTGCGCAGCATCGAAGAAACCATCGCCCAGTGGATGGACCAGATTGGCGCTTGCCTGGAGGGCATCCTGCGAATCAGCTCATCAGACATGGTCGGGATCGGCCCACTGGTGCTCGAACAGGAGCGCAACCTCTCGACCGAACTGGCCCACCTTGAGGCGCTCGAGAGCGAGTGCCAAAGAGACAATCTGGAAGTGCAAAGCGCCATCTCCGGTCTGGCGCATTTGATGCAACTCGTCAGCGAGCACGTCGAAAAATCGCGTTACGTGCGCGACCGTCTGCAGTTGCTCACGTTCAACTCGATCATCGAGGCCAGTCATCTGGGATCGAAGGCCGACGCCATCCTCGAAATCTCGCAAAGCATCAAGCGCATCTCGATCTCGTGGAGCGAGATGACCGAGCGTTCCGCGCAGGCGATGGCCGAGATTCTCGAGTTGACAGGAAAAGCAAAGCTCGAGGTCCATAAGTTTTCCGCAGGCGAGAATGGGAGTTTGGATCTCGCCGCGGCCGAGACCGCGCGCGGATTGCTTGACTTGCGCGAGGTGGCTGCATTTGTCAACGAGAAAGCTTCACAGGTTGAAACCGGCACCTTGAAACTGCAAGGCAGCATTGCGTCCGCTGGCGCAGCTCGCGACCGCCTTGCCGAAAGTTTCGCGGCGATCCGTTCCACTCTGGGTGAGATTCAAGAGGCGAAGAGCCGGATTGAAAGCGATTATCCGCAGGCGAAGCTGCCGGTAGACAAGCAACTCGTGGATGCATTGTTTTCGGAATGCTATACCACTGAAATAGAGCGCGAGGTATATCGAGCGGCGATCTCCGGCGGGCCTCTGCCAACGGCGCAGCAAAGCCTGGAGGGCAACAGCGTTGAGTTGTTTTAGCAGGCGAGAACATTTCTTTCGCTGCTGGCAAGCGTTCAAGCAGGTCAAATCAAATGCGAGGGGATGCGATGAAGCAAGTCTTAACCGTTGATGATTCAGCCAGCATCCGGCAGATGGTCAGTTTCACTTTGACGAAGGCGGGCTATCAGGTTACTGAGGCTGTCGATGGCAAGGATGGACTGGCAAAGGCTGGGAAACAGAAAGTTGACCTGATCATTACCGACCTGAACATGCCTAATATGGACGGGATCCAGATGATAGCGGAAATCCGAAAGCTGCCTGGCTATGCGTTCACGCCCATTCTCATGCTGACCACCGAATCGCAGGCGGAAAAGAAAGACGCCGGCCGCAAGGCGGGAGCCACAGGGTGGATCGTAAAGCCGTTCAATGCCGACCAGCTGACCGCGGTTGTGCAGAAGTTGGTGAAATAACTGCGCAGCCCCATCCTCGCAGTTATGCATTGCGATGAATGTCGCTCGGCGAAAGAAAGAAAGTAAGTAATAAGTGGATCTGCGTGGTCTTCTTTCGCTGGAAGATATCAATGCGCGGAATGGATGTTGAGGCGGGCGGAAGCTGTATTCCCCGCGCGGCAGCCAAGTAAGGCCCCATGCCGAAAGCGTGTCCTGCCGGACGCTGGGCGAGCAAACCCGCACAGCTGGCGCTCATTCGCGTGTTGTGAATCTTTAGTTAAATTTCCGGGGAGACCGCTTTGGCCCGCACCTTGCCTTCTGTAGCAAATCAAAACAGCATTGTTCCGTATTGCGGGGGCTAGAAAGCATTCTCGGGATTACATTAAGCAAACACCCGGAAATATAACTCATGATTTTCATGCCGAATACCGATACAGCGGGTATCTGCCTGTTGACGTTCCGCATCGCAACCCCACGCGCTGCGATCGAAGTTGAGAAGGAAAGCAAAACATGCCTGTCACTTTGAAGCTGGATAAGGACGAAAGCGCTCTCTGTCTGGATGGCCAGATCGACATCGCCTCCGCCGCGGAGTTGAAGAAGGCATTGCTCGATGCGCTTTCCGCAGGCAAGAAATTGAGCATATCGCTCGAGGGCGTAACAGATCTCGACGTTACGGCTGTGCAACTGCTATGGGCAGCCCGGCGCGAAGCGCAATCGAAGCGCATCGGCTTTGTATTCGACCGGCGCGAGCCGCGGGAAGTCGCGCTGGCTCTGGCAGATGTCGGACTCGATCTGGGCCAGGAAATCGAAGAACAGGATTAGTATCGGGCCGGGCAAGTTGGGCTCAGGAAACGGGGCTAAGTTGTGACCACAATGGGGAATGTCGATCAGTTCCGGCATGGTTTCCAGGAGGAAGCCCGTGAGATCGTGGTCGAGCTCGAAGCAGCTCTTTTGGAACTGAACGAAAACCGCGACGACCTCGATCTGGTGGGCCGTGTCTTCCGTGCCTTGCACACGATCAAAGGCTCCGGCTCCATGTTCGGCTTCGACAAGCTGGCTGCCTTCACGCACAGCCTCGAGAATGCCTTCGATGAAGTCCGCAATGGGCGTATACAAATCAATGCCGAGTTGATCGACCTCACGTTGTCCGCGCTCGATCAGATCCGGGCCATGATCGAAGAAGGCGGCAGCGGACCGGAAGCCGACCCGGAAGTTTGTACTGCGATTCTGGAGCGCGTCCGGCAGATCGCCGGCCTGCGCGAGGACCACGCTTCCACGGCCAGGCATGTGGGCAATTCAGGCGCAGAATCGGCGCTCAAGCCCACTGCGGGCGGCAAGCTCTTTGAGTGGAATATTTGCTTTGCACCTGGGCCGGAGTTGATGCGGAACGGAGCCAACCCACTCCTCTTGATTCGCGAACTCAGGCAACTGGGCGCTCTCTCGGTAAAGACTTCGCTGGCCGCGCTGCCGCCACTGAAGGACCTCGATGCGGAACGTTGCTATGTGAGTTGGGAGATGGTGTTGACCACTGAGGCCAGCCAGGATGCCATCCGCGACGTCTTCATCTTTGTCGAAGATCTCTGCGAACTTTGCATCGGTCCAGCGGCCAGACTTGCAGTCGAGCGGGAAAGCGAATCGGATCTGATTGCCCGCGGCCTGCAGGAAAAGCGCTCGTATGGCAGTGGGCGGCGTCACTACGACAAGCCGGAAAACGCATCGAGCCTGCGTGTGCCCGCCGCCAAACTCGACCAGTTTGTCGACCTGGTGGGTGAACTTGTTACTGTGCAGGCACGCCTCAGCGAGATCGCCGCGCGTCGCGACGATTTGGAGGTCAGCGCTGTCGCCGAGGAAGTCGAACGATTGACCTCTTCGCTGCGTGAGAACTCGATGAACATTCGCATGACGCCGATCCGTGCGACATTCGAAAAATTTCGCAGGCTGGTGCATGACCTGGCGCGCGATCTCGGCAAGGATGTCGAACTGACGATCGAAGGCGCGGATACGGAACTGGACAAGACCGTCATCGATCGATTGAGCGATCCGCTGATGCACCTGATCCGCAATAGCATGGACCACGGAATCGAACAGCCTGCGGTGCGCATTGCGCGCGGCAAGCGCTCCACTGCCAACATTCATCTCTCGGCGCGCCACTCCGGGGCCAGCGTTTTGATTGGTGTTTCCGACGATGGCGGCGGCATCAATGCCGAAGCGGTGCGCAATCGCGGCATCGAAAGAGGACTGATCGCCGCCGAGGCGCATTTGACCGAGGCGCAGACCTTCGACCTGATCTTCCAGCCCGGTTTCTCGACTGCTAAGACAGTCACCGATGTCTCTGGCCGCGGTGTGGGCATGGATGTAGTGCGGCAGAATGTCGAGAGCCTGCGCGGCTCCATTGAAGTCGCCAGCAAATCGGGGCAAGGCACAAGTGTGACTTTGCGTCTCCCTCTCACACTCGCCATCATCGATGGGCTGCTCGTGAATGTCGGTCATGCATTCTTTGTTCTGCCGTTGGCCAATACGCTGGAATGCATTGAGCTGACGACCGAAGACATAGAACAAGCCAATGGCCGGCATATGGCGAACGTGCGCGGTGAAATTGTTCCCTACATCCGCCTGCGTCAGTACTTCAATATTCATTCGGATCGGCCTGAGATCGAACAGATCATGATCGTCGAAACCGAAGAAGGCCGCTTCGGACTTGTGGTGGACCAGGTGCTGGGAAACTGTCAGACCGTCATCAAAAACCTGGGCCGCTTTTACCGTCACGTGCAGTTCGTCTCTGGAGCCACCATTCTTGGTAACGGAACAGTGGCGCTGATTTTGGATCCATACCGTCTTGTGCAGGAAGCGCTGAAAGAAGCGTCGGATGCTCAGATCTTGCCCGCTGCGCTTGCGCAATCGCACCCCGCTTCCTCCAGACGCAAATCAAAAGAGAGAACCGCTATTCGTCCGGGTTGAAGATGTGCCCGAATCACTATCCCGCGAGGTGCGGCAGCGGCCCCGCGACAAGGTTTGAAACGCTACCGGATGGCCGGCGATGGACCGGCGGGCCCGCAAATTTTTGCTGGACTCACTTCGGCGATGAAGCACGGAACATCTCTGAGTTGGCAACCATTCAAACATTCCAGGTTCGTAGCCTTCCTCTTCTCAGACAGCGGCAACGACCATCGCTGAGAAAGAGCAGAGAGCGAACTCGGACGAAAGGGAGAGCCACCTTTTATGGCCACAACAGTGGTAAGTGAAAAACGGAAAATGCAGGTTGCGGGGAACGGAAACTCAGGCAGCAAGCGGCTTGCCGATGACGACTCCTCGCTTGTGCTTCACGAAATCATGCGGCTGCTGGATGCGTCCAGAGAAGGCCGCCTTTCCGAACGCGGCAAGGCTGCCCAGTTCGAGGGCGTTCACCGCGAAATGATCGAAGGCGTCAATGAGATGCTCGACGCCATTCTGCTCCCGATTGGCGAAGGCAACCGCGTTCTCGCGCAGATATCAAGCGGCAAGATCGACGAGCTGATTACTCAGACCTACCAGGGTGACCACGAGAAGATGAAAATCGCAGTCAATAACGTAGCGATCGTCACCCAGGGGCTGCAGAAGGAACTCGGCCGTCTCATCGAGGCATCCAAAGAGGGGCAACTTTCCGAGCGTGGAAAACCGGAGCAGTTTCAGGGCGCGTTCGCCGAGATCGTTCGCGGCGTGAATAACATGCTTGACGCGATTCTCCTACCCATCGGCGAGGGCAACCGCATCCTGGCTCAGATCTCCGCCGGCAAGATCGATGAGCTGATCGCACACGTCTACAAGGGCGACCACGAAAAGATGAAGATCGCGGTCAACAACGTGGCCGTTGTTACCCAGGGATTGCAGAAGGAACTGGCACGGCTGGTCGATGCATCGCGCGAGGGGCAGCTTTCCGAACGCGGCAAGCCGGAACAGTTTCAGGGCGCATTCGCGGAGATTGTTCGCGGCATGAATCAGATGCTCGATGCGATCCTCATTCCTATCGGTGAGGGCAATCGCATTCTGGCTCAGATCTCCAACGGCAAGATCGACGAACTGATTGCGCAAACCTACAAAGGCGATCACGAAAAGATGAAGATCGCGGTCAACAACGTGGCCGTTGTCACGCAGGGCCTGCAGAAAGAACTGGGCCGTCTTATCGAGGCATCCAAGGAAGGACAACTCTCCGAGCGTGGCAAGCCGGATCACTTTCAGGGCGCATATGCTGAGATTGTTCGCGGCATGAATCAGATGCTCGATGCGATCCTCATTCCTATCGGCGAAGGCAACCGCATCCTGGCTCAGATCTCCAATGGCAAGATAGATGAACTGATCGCGCAAACCTACAAGGGCGACCACGAAAAAATGAAGGTGGCTGTCAACAACGTCGCTGCTGTTCTGCAGACTCTGCAGAAGATGCTGGTGCGGTTGACGGATGCGGCAAAGGATGGCAAGCTCGCGGAGCGCGGCCATCCGGAACTCGTGCAGGGCGCCTATTCCGAAATTGTTCGCGGCGTGAACGGCATCCTGGATGCAGTGATCGGGCCGCTGAATGTCTCGGCGAAATACGTCGAGATGATCAGCAAGGGCGATATCCCGCAGCAGATTACCGATACGTACAACGGCGATTTCAATACCATCAAGAACAACCTGAACGTATTGATCGTGGCGATGAACGACATCACCGCGGCAGCCGAAGAAATCGCGAATGGCAATCTGATGGTTACCCTGCGCGAGCGCTCTCCCCAGGACAAGCTGATGCAAGCACTCGGCGCAATGGTGGGCGGGTTGACCCAGACGGTTTCCGATGTCCGTTCTATCGCGGGCGAAGTGGCCGCGGCTAGCCAGTCTATCTCCACCGCATCGATTCAGGTTTCCAAGGGCGCCAGTGCGCAGGCGGCTGCCGCCGAGGAAGCATCTTCCTCGATGGAAGAGATGGTCTCGAACATCAAGCAGAATGCCGATAACGCGCAGCAGACCGACAAGATCGCGAACAAGAGCGCCAAGGACGCGCAGGAAAGCGGGAAATCTGTTCTTGAAGCAGTCGCCGCGATGAAGGAGATTGCCAACAAGATCTCGATCATCGAAGAGATCGCACGCCAGACCAACCTGCTGGCGCTCAACGCGGCTATTGAAGCCGCTCGCGCTGGAGAACATGGCAAGGGATTCGCGGTGGTGGCTGCCGAAGTCCGCAAGCTGGCCGAGCGCAGCCAGAAGGCCGCCGGAGAAATCAACCAGCTCTCCAGTTCGACGCTGAGGGTCTCGGAGAAGTCCGGCGAGATGCTCGAAAAGCTGGTGCCCGATATTCAGCGCACTGCCGAACTGGTGCAGGAAATCTCTGCCGCTAGCAAGGAACAGGATACCGGCGCAGAGCAGATCAACAAGGCGCTGCAACAGCTCGAGCAGGTGATTCAGCAGAATGCTTCCGCATCCGAGGAGATGGCATCGACGACCGAGGAACTTACCGGGCAATCTGAGCAACTGATGAGCGCGCTCTCCTTCTTCCACACCGGAGACGAAGAGGGCACGGGGCGCAGAGGGGCCAAGAACGGAAGACCGATGCACACTGCTGCACCCGCGCGCCAAGCTCCGGGCAGGCAAAATCATTTTGCTCCTGCTCCGGCAAAAGCGGCGTCCAGAGGCGGCGTCAGCTTGCGTCTCAAGGACAAGCAGGACGACCTCGACAGTGAGTTCGAGCGCTACTAACCAGAAAGGCGCGGGCCGCCGGCACCGGCCGTCCGCGCCCTGTCTTCAGGATTCGAGAGGAGTTTGGCAATGAGCGTTTCTGAAATCACGGAGACCCGGCAATATCTCACCTTCAAGCTCGGCAACGAGACTTTCGCAACCGATGTGGCGAAGGTGAGAGAGGTCCTCGACCTGACCACCATCACCGCGATTCCACGCACCCCGGAATTCATGTCGGGCGTGATCAATCTGCGTGGAAGCGTGGTCCCGGTTGTCGATCTGAGGCTTTGCTTCGAGATGTCGAAGACCGAAAGCACGCGCAACACCTGCATCGTTGTCGTTGAGGTGCTGCTGGACAACGAATCAACCATCATTGGCGCACTGGCCGATTCTGTGGAAGAAGTGATCGATCTGGAACCGGACCAGATTCAGCCGGCGCCGCGCATCGGAACCCAGATCCGCACCGACTTCATCAAAGGAATGGGAAAGCGCGATACGCAATTCATCGTGATCCTGGATATCGACCGCGTCTTCTCTACCGAGGAACTGGCCGCTGTCCGTGGGCAGGAATCAACCAAGCCGCTTGCTGAGGCTGCTGCCTAGGCAATTTTACTCAGGGAACCAAAGCAATCGGTTAGACGCGCAAGAGGCTTCTCGAAAAGAAATGCCTCTTGCGCGTATTGACTTCTTTTCAGCAACTGCGAACTGGCCGAAGGAGGGAGCTGACGCTGTAGCGAAACCAGAGTTGGTGTATCCCGAAAGCACTGCGCCAAAGTCGACGCGACCATCAAGGAACTGCGACCTTGCACGAAACGCACCGGGCCACAGGGACTCTGGTTTCGCTCTAGAACGTCCCGCTCACCCTATGACCGCATACAGCGAGAGCATTTCCAGTCGGGACTACAAACGGCTCTGCGAGTTGATTTACCGGTATGCCGGAATCAACCTGGGGACCGAGCGCAAAATCATGCTCGAAGTGCGCATCAAGCGGCGTCTGCGCGCATTGGACATTCCTTCCTATGGCGCGTACTGCGACTATCTGTTTGGCCATCAGGGGATGAAGGAAGAGTTGATTCATCTGATCGACGTAGTCACCACCAACAAGACCGACTTCTTCCGCGAGGCCGGGCATTTTGATTATCTTTTGCAGAACACATTGCCGGAGTTTGTGGAGCGAAGCGCAAACGCGCGGCCATTCGTCATCTGGAGCGCGGGATGCTCGACGGGCGAAGAGCCTTACACCATGTCGATCGTGCTCAACGAGTTCGCGCAAACTCACCTGGGCTTTCGCTTTCGAATCCTGGCTTCCGACATTTCGAACACGGTGCTGGCAGAAGCCGAGAGCGGCATTTATTCCGAAACGGAAATTGAACCGGTGGCTCCCCATTTGAGGCGAAAATACTTTATGCGCAGTCGCGACAAGTCGCAGGCCAGGGTACGAGTGGTGCCGGAACTGCGCCGTCAGGTTGAGTTTCGCCGCTTGAACTTCATGGACGCAGATTACCAGATGCTTGAAAAGGCGGATGCAGTGTTCTGTCGCAATGTCATCATTTATTTCGACCGTCCGACCCAGGAACGCATACTGCAGAAGATCTCCAACTGCCTGCTGGTGGGCGGACACATGTTTGTCGGCCATGCTGAAACACTGCACGACATGGCCTTGCCGCTTACCCCCCTGGCTCCGGCGATCTACCGGAGAACGCATGTCTGAGCTCCCCATTCCGGAAATTTACGTCCAGCCTGGTGAATCGCATCTGTCCATCGAGCCGGTGATTTTTCGGACTGTGCTCGGCTCCTGTGTCGGAGTCACGTTTCTCATCCCCAGGCTGGGTATCGGCGCAATCTGCCACCCCATGCTGCCCCGCTATCCCGAGAAGCAGGTGCCAGGCATGACGATCGCCACGGGACGCCGCTATGTCGATTTCACCATTCGCGACCTGGCGCGCCAGTTCGACCAGGCCGGCGCACATCGTTCCGAGGTGCAGGTGAAGCTCTTTGGCGGGGGAGATGTGTTGAAGGTGATCGGCGAATCTTCTCGCCCCACAGTTGGGAAACTTAACTGCGAAGCGGCGCTTCGCATCCTCGCTGAAGAGCGCTTCAATGTGATTGCATCCAGCCTGGGCGGTGCCTGCGGGCTGAGTATTCAGTTTCATACAGGTACCGGGGAAGTACTGCTGAAAAGACTTGGCTGAGAGAGTGAAATCCCTGGCGACCGGGTAATTCATCTCTCAATCGTGAAACGTTCAAGAGCAATGCAGCGAGGCAAATCCTTGGGTAATGGAAAGATCCGCGTTCTGATCGTCGATGACTCGGCTGTGGTCCGGCAGACACTCACCGAAGTGCTTTCCAGCGATCCGGAAATCGAGGTGATGGCGACGGCGAGCGACCCTTTTGTCGCAGCCGAACGTATCGGCAGGGAAGTCCCTGACGTGATCACCCTCGACATTGAAATGCCGCGCATGGATGGGCTGACGTTTCTCAAGAAGATCATGAGCCAGCATCCGATTCCTGTCGTCATCTGTTCCAGCCTCGCTGAGGAGGGCGCGCAAAGCACATTCCGGGCGCTGGAGTTCGGTGCGGTCGATATCATCACCAAGCCGAGGCTGGGCAGCAAACAGTTTATCGAAGAGTCGCGGACATTGATCTGCCAGGCCGTCAAAGGCGCAGCGAAAGCAAAGGTTCACCTGCTCGGGCCGAGCCGTACCGTGCAGCCGAAGCTCACCGCCGACGCCGTTCTCTCTCCTCCCACACATGCCATGGCCGAAACCACCGAAAAGGTGATCATGATTGGCGCTTCCACCGGCGGTACCGAAGCGCTGAAGACGCTTCTGGAAGCATTGCCCGCGGATGCGCCGGGGATTGTCATCGTGCAGCACATGCCGGAGCTATTCACAAAGGCGTTCGCCAACCGGCTCGACAGTCTTTGCGCCATCACTGTGAAAGAAGCAGAGAGCAACGATAGTGTGATCCGCGGTCGCGCGCTCATCGCGCCGGGCAATCGCCATCTGCTGCTCAAGCGCAGTGGCGCGCGCTACTACGTCGAGGTGAAAGACGGCCCCCTGGTCTGCCGTCATCGTCCTTCCGTAGATGTTCTGTTTCGCTCCGCCGCGCGTTATGCGGGCCGCAATGCGGTGGGCGTCATATTGACCGGCATGGGCGACGATGGCGCGCGCGGCTTGCGGGAGATGAAAGAAGCCGGTGCTATTACTATTGCTCAGGATGAAGCCACCTGCATTGTCTTCGGAATGCCGAAGGAAGCCATCAAACTGGGCGGTGTGGACAAGGTTCTGCCCCTCACCGCCATTGTTGGCTCGATGCTGACCCACGCGCGCTAGCTCCGTGATCGCATGATCAGATAAGGAAAGGATCGTAGCGCCGGCCTCCTGGCCGGCTGTGGTGCGGGCGTCCCCGCCCGCACTTCTACAAGAGCGATTACCAAATTACGCATTCTGAATACTGGTCCACCTGTCATCGCTTCCCAGTTCGTCATGGAAACGAACCATCGCAATATTCTTGTGTGGCTTTACTCGGGCGAGACTGACTCCGGCATTGCTGACGAAACTCCGTCGCAATGCTCCGTGCTACCGCGTTCTCTGGCCACCAAAAATCAGAAGGGCCGCTCAAGAGCGGCCCTTCTGATTGAATTGATTCCGTCGCACTGTCGAGTGTCGGTTGGGCAGATGTTGCCCTTGCAGAGTTCGTCGCGCAGGCTTTATAGCGAAACCAGAGTTGGTGCATCCCGAAAGCACTGCGCCAAAGTCGACACGACCATCAGGACCGGGGTCCCCACGGACAGGTCTTCGTCCGTGGGGTGAAGTGTCGGGGTCCCCACGGACAGGTCTTCGTCCGTGGGGTGAAGCGAGCGCCGACCTTGCACGAAACTCACCGGGCCACAGGGACTCTGGTTTCGCTCTAGAAACTGATTCTCGCGCTCAACTGAATCTCACGGCCCGGTGTTGCGACCTCGGTGATGCTGCCGAAGCTGGACGTGTTGACGAAGCGGTTGGGAGTTCCCAGGTTGGTGTGGTTGAGACCGTTGAAAAATTCGGCGCGGGTCTCAAGTCTGCTCTTCTCCGCGAAGCTGAAGCCGCGCACCAATGCCAGATCCATGGTCTGCAGATTCGGGCCATAGACAGTGTTCCTGCCGACATTGCCAAAGGTGTAGGCGGGCGGCGCGGTGAATGCGGCGGGGTTGAACCAGGTGGCCGAGTTGCGAGTGCCCGCTCCGAAGACGCTCTTGCCGGTGGAGTTGGCGCGAATGGGGTTTTCGCCCACCACGGTTCCTGCATTCGCGGTATCGCCAAACACCGACATGGTCATGGGGAAACCGCTCTGCGCCTGGTATTCCATTGAGCCTCGCCAGTCGCGAGTCAGTGCGCGGGTCAGCCCGTTCGCGGAATAAACAGGTGGCGTATACACCGCGCTCACGGCTACGCGATGACGGATGTCGCACCCTGGACCTTTCTCCGCGTTCAAGTCGTTGTTGTTCTGCGGAGTGGCTGCCTCGAACATGGGTGAACGGAAATCCGGTGCGTTCTCAAGCGCCTTGGCGAAGGTATAGTTGGCCAAAAAGCTCAGACGGTTGGAGGCGCGACGGCGCACATTCACATAGCCCGCGTCGTACCAGCTCTGTGATGTGTTCTCAAGCAGGTTGATGGTGCTCACCGGGAACGTCGAGCTGGTCATGGTGCTCGCCACAGCAGTGGGAAAGACCGTGTTGGTTACAAAGCTGATCTTCGGAAACGGGCGGCGTGGCTGAATCAAGCCCGGCCCGGGCTGTGCGTTGTTGATAAGGTGCGAGCGCTGCAGATGAAAGCCGCCCGCGCCCAGATAGCCAATCTCCACAGTGGTGTCTTTGCCCACTTGTTTCTCAAGCGAAGCGCTCCACTGCTGAACGTATTGTGCCGGCGCATGAAGCTGCAGAGCTGTGAAGCTGACCGCCGTTGTCCCCAGCACGGGCGTGGGAAAGTTCAGCGTGTTGATCGAAGGAATGTAGGGGTCGCTCTGCGAGGTCTCCGGGAAGACATAGGGCACGTTGTGGCGCTGATTGCACCAGGTGTTCATGTCCACAGGCGTGTAGAAGATGCCGTAAGCGAGGTGGGCCACTACGCCCAGGCTGGGGATATTCTGTGCCAGGCCCAGCCGTGGTGCGAAGTTGGTGTGGTTGGCATACATCAGGCCTTTCGGGTATCCGTTCTGACCGCCGATGAAGACCTGGGGCTTGCCGCTGGAAAGGTCCAGATTGCTGTTTGCATAGTCGAGGTCGACGAGAGGGCTCATGAACTCGTAGCGCACGCCATAGGTCAGCGTGGTCGATGCAGTCAGGCGCCATGCGTCCTGTGCGTAGCCGTTGGCATACCACTGGCGAAGTTGCATTTGCGGGATACCGGCCTGGCCTTGCCGCGCCGCGGGCATGCCCAATTCGAAGTTTGCCAGCGCCGATCCGGTGCTGCCATCGTTCAACGCATATTGAGTGGTGTATCCATTGGTGAATTGATAGTAGCCGCGATTCTGAAAGAAGCCCCACATCGGCCAGATAAATTTCTGATACAGGCCGCCGAACTTGAAGCTGTGGCGTCCCATCTGCCAGTTCAGCGAATCGCGGCCCTCGACCACCGTGTCCCACGCATGCATCGGCGTGGCCAGATAGTTGTCGCCAAAGGGCGAGAAACCCTGCACGTTGAAGTAGGGAGCGCCCCAGGCTTCGGGGCCGCCGAAGCCTGTTCCAGTGATGCCGAGTTCGCTCACAATGTTATTCTTGCCTGCGCTCTCGGTCGAGTGCATCATCACCAGGCGCGAGACGGCTGCCGATGCCATGTTGACCAGGTGCGGCGACAAAACGTGTGTCCAGGCCAGAATGCCCTGCTGCGAGAAATTGTCGTGATTCAAGCCGAAGCCGGGAAGGCCCTCTGGCATGAAGCCGTATTCGCTTCCGGCAGAGTAGCGGAAGAATGCCGTGTCGCCGCCTTTAAAGCTGTGGTCCACGCGGATTGTGCCCTGATCGTCGGTTATGCGCTCCTTGCGCGTGTCCAGATAATTGTTGGCGTCGTTGCCCGCGCCGATCACTGTCGGTTGGCCCATCATGGTCGAGCTGCCCATATTCATGGTGTTCGGCAAGGGCGTGTACTTGCTCAGCATGATCGATGCGGCTTGCGTCAATCGTGCTGCCGGAATCACATTCTTCTCGATGATTCCGTCCGCTGCGCTGTAGCCGAAAAACTGCTGGCGAATGTATTGCGGATTCGAAGGGCTCGCCGGCGCGCCAGGATTGTAGCTCGGATTCGGCGTTGTCGTGTTCGGGTCGTAGATGTCCAGGCCGCTCTGGCTGAAGTCGCCCGCCACCTCGCGCGCCGTCGGCACAGTGTCCACCATGGCGTTGATCTCAACGTGGCGCAGCGCTTCATAGTTCATAAAGAAGAAAGTCTTGCCGGCGTGTTTCACCGGGCCGCCAAACGACGCGCCAAAGTTGTTCTGCACCAGAAAATTGGACCCGCCCATTTGATTGAAGGAGTGAGCGTCCATGTCGCCGTTGCGCAGGAACTCGTAGGCTGTGCCGTGAAAATTGCTGGTCCCGCTGCGCGTGACGATGTTGATCTGCCCGCCTCCGGCTCCGCCCATGTCGGCCGAATAGCTGCCCGTCTCTACCTGAAACTCCTGCACCGCATCTGGCGAGGGGCTCAGGTTCTGCGTGCTGAAGGTGGGGTCGGTGTTGGTGGCGCCGTCGAGCAGAAAGTAATTCGCGTTGGGGCGGCTTCCGCCGATGCTCACCGCGGAACGCTCGCCCGGTCTCCAATAAAGCGAACTCATATCGCCAGTGGAAGCGCCGTGGCTGATGTGTGCGCCCGGTACCGTGAGGACCAGGTCGATCAGCATGCGGCCATTCAATGGCAGCGAATCCACCGAGCGCTGGTCCACCACTTCTCCCACGCTTGCGTCCTGCGTCTGCAGCAACTCGTTCGAGGCCGCCACCGACACGGTTTGTGTGTCCGTGCCAACATGCATCTTGAGGTCGAGAGCAGCTTGTTGGCCGACTTCGAGGTCGATGGTTTCCCTGGCCTGGCTGAAGCCTGGGCTATCGACGGCAAGCGCATACGCGCCCGGCTGCAGTCCCGCAATTTCATACAATCCAGTCGCGTTTGAAACGACCTCGCGCACCGCGCCGGTTCCACTCGATGTGATGTGGACGCGCGCGCCCGCGATGGGTCGATGCTGCGGGTCCAGAATCGTCCCGCGTACCACCGCATAATTGCTTTGAGCGTGGGCTGTGATCAGGGCGATCAAAAAGCAAAGTACTGCTGGCGCGATCTTGCGATTCATGGCTCTCCTTCAATGAAAAATGCTTGTTCACTAAGGGCTTTCGACGCAGGACGGAATCCTTGCGGGGCGCATGCTCTGTGCGCTGGGCCCGGTTTTGTGTGGAGCTTTCGTGAGCTTACGGTCCTGCCATGCAAATGCTATACACGCGCTCACTACAGCTGTTCCAGAGTTGCTGTGCTGCGAAGCAGTGCTCTGAGGTGCCATTCTCTTTAAGAAAAAGGCGCCTTGCGCGACTTCAGCAAGGGTACGAAAACTGTGGAACTGCTCCAGGCGGATGAGTACCTTCGAATTCTACGTTCGGGCGCTTCCAGCGTCTTCGTTCGTTGGAGGGATCGCAAACTCATCCGAAGGGTTGAGTCAAACCCGCGTAGTCCGCACACTGTTTGCAGCGCCCGCTGTCGTTCATCGGGAGCAGCTCACTTGCCTCGGTGCGTCACAGCAAATGGGGTACCGCTGTCGCGTCACGTTCTTGCCGCCGCTCTGAATCAAGCCCGCAATCATGCCGTTGCGCTGAGGGGCCTCTTGAACGCGCATTGAAAGTGAACGAGTTGCAACCGGCGATTGGATGCCCCAAAAAAAGGAAAGCAGACGAATGACTTTTGTCATTGCCGCGTCCGTGGTTCTGAAGCACACTCGATGAGTAGTCTTCCTTTTGAAGGGGATTACAGATCTGGTCAACTGCTGGCCTAAACGGGAGATCGCAACAATGAAGCAGCAACAACCTGGGGCACAACTGCAATTGGCGCTCGGCACCGGGGCATTTGCCCTCTGTTTTGCGGTCTTCGGATCGCTCTCCGCCATGATGCCGATTCTGAGCAGGCAGATGCACTTGAGTTCCGTGGAGAAGAGCCTCGCCGTGGCATTACCGGTTTTGCTGGGCAGCCTCGGCCGCATTCCGCTAGGCATGCTGACCGACCGCTTTGGCGGCCGCTCGGTATTCACTGTGGTCATGGCGCTTTCGCTGATTCCGGCATTCCTGATGGGCGGCGTGCAGGACTACGCGCATCTCTTGATCTATGGCTTTTTCATCGGCATCGGGCTGGCCAGCTTTTCCGTCGGCGTCGGATTTGTCAGCGGATGGTACGCGGCTGAAAGGCAGGGATTTGCCCTTGGCGTTTATGGCGCTGGCAATATTGGCCAGTCGCTTGCTGCCTTCGGCGCTCCGATGATTGCCGCGGCATGTGGATTCCGCTGGGGCTTCTGGACCTTTGGTCTTCTGCTGGCGGCTTGGTTGGTGATTTTCGCACTTGCCGCGCGCAATGCGCCGCGTCGCGGAGCAGCCAAGAGCTTTGCGGAAACGGTTCGCCCGCTGAAGGATTCCCGCAGTTGGGTTCTCAGCCTCTATTACTTCCTCACCTTTGGCGGCTTTGTCGCCATGGCCATTTACCTTCCCATTTTCCTCACCGAGATGTTCCACCTCTCACCGCAGGATGCGGGTCTGCGCACTGCCGGATTCGTTCTTCTGGCAACCGCAATGCGCCCCTTCGGCGGCGTGCTTGCCGATAGGGTTGGCGGACGAACCATTCTCAAATGGGTCTTTCCCGCCGCCGGCATCATGGCGATCTTTCTGGCGTGCCCATTGATGATCACGTTCACCGTGGGTGCTTTGGGTATGGCGGCGGCCATCGGCCTGGGCAACGGTGCGGTCTTCAAGCTGGTGCCGGAATATTTCCCCGGATCGGTCGGCAGCGTGACCGGGCTGGTGGGCGCAGCAGGGGGCTTGGGTGGATTCTTTCCGCCGTTGGTGCTAGGCTTCGTGAAGCAGCAGACGGGCACCTTCCTCCCCGGATTTTTGATGCTTAGCCTCTTCTGCTTTCTATGCCTGATCGTGCTATTGACACGGCGAAGCGCACAATTCGCCTTAGCCTCTGTGGGGTAACTGCTTTGAAGCAGCCGGTCTTTTCAAGAAAAGGCTCAGACACTTTTCATGCCATGGCGTGGGGAGCAGCGGTCGCTGTTACTCTGATTGCCGGCATCTTCATCGGCAGCCGCGGACTGCGCGACTTCGATCCCGCGCTGGTCTCCTATGCGGGAGCGACTGTATTGGCAGGCTTCGGCCTCGGCTATCGCTATGCCATGTGGTTGCGGCGTCCACCCACGCGGCTCTATTGGTATCGCGGCTGGCAGATTTTCCTGTCGCCGCGCAACCTGCCCGCCAATCTCGTTCATCTGGCTCGCATCGTATGGAACAATGTCGTGCTGCAACGTTTCATCGATCGCCGTTCGCACATGCGCTGGACCGCGCACTGGTTTCTTGCCTGGGGATGTCTTCTCGCCGCGGCCATCACCTTTCCGCTCTCCTTCGGATGGGTGCGATTCGAATCGGCGCAGGATAACCAGCAGATCTACCGTGCCTTCATGTTCGGCATTCCCGTCGGCAGCTTTCATCTGGGCACAGTTATAGCCGAATTAACATTCAACATCCTCGACATTGCTGCCGTGATGGTGCTCATCGGCGTCTTCTTCGCGTTCTGGCGTCGCGGACGCGACCACGGCGCGTTGTCTGTGCAGCAGTTCTCGAACGATATGTTGCCACTGATCCTCCTCTTCGCCATCTCGATCACGGGCCTGTTTCTTACCGTCTCCACGCATCTGCTGGGCGGAATCTATTATGGATTTCTTTCTCAGCTTCATGCCATCACGGTGATCCTCACTTTGCTCTACTTGCCCTTCGGCAAGTTCTTCCACATTTTTCAGAGGCCCGCCCAACTGGGCATAGACTTCTACAAGCAGATGGGTGCGGCTGGCGAACAAGCTGCGTGTAATCGTTGCGGACAGCCCTTCGCCAGCAGGATGCACATCGAAGATCTCAAGTCGGTACAGGCGGCTCTTGGCATTCGCTATCAGCTTGCCGACGGCACCCACTATCAGGATGTATGCCCCGCTTGCCGCCGCAAGAATCTGGCTCTTACGCAAGACGGTTTATGGAAATCGCAAGCTTCCGAACCGCGAGGTTGTTGAAGATGGCTAAGCTCCCCCTCGATATTCCCGATCTCGTTCACCAGTTCGGTCCGACACGGCACACTATCCCGTCAGGCGGATGGACGCGCAACGCGCAGGACGAAACTCTGGTCAAGACTCATTGCTGCTTCTGCGGCCAGCAATGCGGCATTCAGTTGCGTGTCAATAACAATAAGGTCGTCGGCTTCGAGCCTTGGGAGAGCTTTCCGTTCAACAAGGGCAAGCTTTGTCCCAAAGGCGTCAAGCGTTACATGCAGGACGAACATCCAGACAGGCTCAAGACTCCGCTGCAACGCGTCGAAGGACGCGGCTTTGAACCCGTGACTTGGGAAGCGGCAATGCAGCGCACGGTGAGCGAAATTCAGCGCATTCAGCAGGCGTATGGCAAGGACGCTTTTGCCATGCTGACCGGCGCATCACTCACCAACGAGAAGGCCTATCTGATGGGCAAGTTTGCCCGCGTTGCTTTGCAGACCGCCAACATTGATTACAACGGCCGCTTGTGCATGGTATCGGCTGGAGCCGCATCGAAGAAGATCTTCGGCATCGATCGCAGTGCCAACCCATGGAGCGACATTCCCAAGGCCAAGGTGATTCTTGTTGCTGGCGCGAATGTGGCGGAGTGCGCGCCCATCACCACAGACTACCTGTGGCAGGCTCGCGAGAACGGCGCCAAGCTCATCATTCTCGACCCGCGCATGACGCCCATCGCGCGCAACGCGGATCTTTTCATCCCTGTGCGCTCCGGCGGCGATATCGGCATCTTCAACGGCATGATGCACATCATGATCGAGCGCGGCTGGATCGACAGGGCATTCATTGACGAGCACACCACGGGCTTCGATGCGGTAGCCCAGGCTGTCGCGAAATACACGCCCGAGTATGCGGCGAAGATTGCCGGTGTGCCTGCCGCGATGATCGCCAAGGCCGCGGAGATGTGGGGTCCTGCTCCGACCAGTTTCCTGCTTCATGCGCGTGGCATTGAACATCACTCCAAAGGCGTGGACAACTGCATGGCGGCCATCAATCTGGTGGTGGCCAGCGGGCGCATCGGCCGCGAGGGCTGCGGATACGCGATGATTACCGGCCAGGGCAACGGTCAGGGCGCGCGCGAACAGGGGCAGAAATGCGATCAGCTCCCGGGCAATCGCGACATCAGCAACCCGGAACATCGCAAATATATCGCCGGCGTATGGGGCGTGCCAGAAGAGTCGATTCCACAGAAGGGGCTCTCCGCAGTTCCACTCGTTGAAGCCATTCATGAGGGCAAGATCAAGGGCTTGATTTCGCTCTGCTTCAATCCTGCCGTCTCGCTTCCCGATGGAAATTTCGTACGTGAGGCTCTCTCCAAGCTGGAGTTCTTTGTCAATATCGATTTCTTTCTTGCCGAGACCAGCCGCTATGCGGACATTGTTCTGCCCGGCTCATTGATGGAAGAAGACGAAGGCACTACTACGAATGTGGAAGGCCGCGTGATTCTGCATCGGCGCGCGGTTACGCCCCCCGGAGAGGCGCGTGAAGACTGGCGAATCATCTGCGATATGGCCAGCCGCTTGGGCCACAAGGACAAGTTCAATTACTCCGGGCCCAAAGAAATTTTCGACGAGTTGCGGGTCGCCTCCAAGGGCGGAACTTCAGATTATTTCGGAATGAGTTGGGATCGGATCGACAAGGAGAACGGCATCTTCTGGCCCTGTCCGGAGTTGGGCCATCCCGGCACACCGCGCCTCTATGAGAGTGGAAGGTTCGGCCATGCCGACGGCAAAGCGCACTTCATGCCGGTGGAGTGGCGGCCCTCCGCCGAGATGCCCGATGCCGAGTATCCCATCATCCTCACCACTGGCAGAGTGGTGTCGCATTTTCTGTCAGGCACGCAGACACGGCGCATTGGGGCGCTGATGGATCAATATCCGCAGCCGAAGTGCGAAATGCATCCGCGTCTCGCCGAGCAGTTGGGAATCGTCGATGGAGATTGTGTGAAGGTGGAGAGCAGGCGCGGAGAGATCGTCGTGCGCGCGCAACTCGTAAAAACGATTCGCCCCGACACCGTATTCGTTCCCTACCACTGGCCGCATGATCGTTCCGCCAACAACATGACGATTCGCGCCATCGATCCGGTATCCAACATTCCCGAATTCAAAATCTGTGCGGTCCGCGTCAGCAAGACCGAAATGCCCGCGGACGAGCTCGCCCAACTGGGCCTTGAGGCGGGGGGCATTCGATGACCGACCGGCAGTTCTTTATCGACTACTCGCGCTGCATCGGATGCCAGTCCTGCGTGCAGGCGTGCGGCGAGTGCGATACGCATCGCGGCACCAGCATGATTCATCTGGAGACCATCGAGCGCGTCGATAGTGTGCAGACCGCTCCGCAGGTATGCATGCACTGCGAGGATCCAGTCTGCGCGCGCGTCTGCCCAGCCGATGCCATCAAGAAGACTCCAGATGGTGTGGTGCAAAGCTCGCTGAAACCGCGTTGCATCGCTTGTTCCAACTGTGTCGTCTCTTGTCCATTCGGTGTGCCGAAGTACATGGCCGAGTTCGAGCAGATGATGAAGTGCGATATGTGTTACGACCGCAGCAGCGTGGGCAAAAAGCCAATGTGCGCTACTGTCTGCCCTTCGGGCGCTCTCACTTATACCACGATGGAAGATATTCAGCGCACTCGCGTTGGAATCCCCGTCAACTCCTGGAAGTTCGGTCAGGAAGAGGTGAAGACCAAGGTCTTCGTGATGGTTCCGCGCCAGGTCGAGCGCGTGAACATCGATCTGGTTCAGATCACGCCAACACCCGCGGCTTTGCCCGTCGACCCCTACGATGTAGCCCTCATGCTGGAGGTTTTGCAGTGATTTCTGAAATTGAAAAGAGTAACGAAGTTGCAGGCTGCACAAGCTGCGCCAAAACGCCTCAGTACCAACAGGACTTTCCCATCGAGTGGGAAGGGGATCATTACGTAAGCCGTCGCGAGATGGTGAAATTTCTCACGCTTGGTTCATTCTTGCTGGCGCTTGCTAACTGGGCCACGGCGATTGCGAAGGGAATGATCCGCAAAGACTCCAGCGCTGTTGTTCGTCTAGGTCCGGCCAGCGACCTCGCGCAAAATGGAGCGATGCTCTTTCGCTATCCGACTCCACAGGATCCCTGTATCGCAGTGCGCACACAAGAAGGCGCGCTCGTAGCCTATTCGCAGGTCTGCACGCATCTATCTTGCGCTGTGGTCTACGACAAGAGTGCCGATCAACTGGTATGCCCTTGCCATCGCGGCGTCTTCAGTGTCGATCGGGGCGCGCCCGTTGCCGGGCCTCCTACGCGGCCGCTGGCCAAGGTGAAGATCGAGCAGCGCGGAGATCATATCTTCGCCACCGGACTGGAGGTCTAGATGAGCACGCGCAGGCAAGGCACAACGCTCTTTAGCGCCATATTAATTCTGGTTGCGACTACTGTGGTCGTCCAGCTATGGCTGCTCAGCTTCTCCATGGAGGCGCTCTTGCGCCATCAGTTCAAGTCGCTCGCACCGGCCGCTATCGCCTCTACCGTGCTGTTCTTTATCAACGGCGGTCTCTTGCGCTTTGTCTTTCGCTTCGATCGGGAAGTGCAAAGAAACACGGAAGGGTGAGTCCCTTTCGCCGGCCTTCGTAGCGCATCTTCCGTTGGTATGTGTAGGTCCCGTGACTGCGTGACAACGCCGGGACGTTATACATCTGCAATCCGCACAGCGTACAGAAAATCCTCCAGGCATAGAAAAGAAACAGGCAGGGCCGATGCTCCGGCTCTGCCTGTCTGTGCCTCTTGAGTTGTTTGTCCGCAGCCGGCTATTTCTTGTCGCCGCTGCTCTTCAACTGCGGCATGGTCGTGCCGGATGTCATGGTCAGCAGCCCGGCCTTTGCATAAGTTACAAGCTTTTCGCGCGTGTCCATGATATCGAGATTGCGCATGGTTAACTGGCCGATGCGGTCCTTGGGGCTGAAGCTCGATTCGCCCTTCTCCATGGTCAGCCGCTCCGGCTTGAAGGTGAGGTTCGGCGACTCCGTGTTCAGAATCGAATAGTCGTTGCCGCGCCGCAACTCCAGCGTCACCTCGCCGGTGATGGGCTTTGCCACCCAACGCTGCGCGCTCTCGCGCAGCATGATGGCCTGCGAGTCGAACCAGCGGCCCTGGTAGAGAAGCCGGCCAAGTCTGCGCCCGCTTTCGCGATACTGCTCGATGGTGTCTTCGTTATGAATGCCGGTCACCAGCCGCTCGTAGGCGATGTAAAGCAGCGCCAGTCCTGGCGCTTCGTAAATGCCGCGGCTCTTGGCCTCGATGATGCGATTCTCGATCTGGTCGCTCATGCCCAGGCCGTGCCGTCCGCCGATGCGGTTGGCCTCTAGCAGCAGCTCAACGGGATCAGGATACTCAACGCCGTTCAGCGCCACCGGCCAGCCCTCTTCGAAGCGCACCGTGATTTCTTCTCGCTTCACTTCGACATCGTCGCGCCATGAGGCCACGCCCATGATGGGAACCACGATCTTGACGCTGCTGTTCAGGTGCTCCAGGTCTTTGGCTTCGTGGGTTGCGCCCAGAATGTTCGAGTCCGTCGAATAGGCTTTTTCCGCCGACATTTTGTATGCGAAGCCCGACTTGCGCATGAACTCCGACATCTCCGCGCGGCCGCCCAGTTCCTCGATGAAGGCATCGTCGAGCCAGGGCTTGTAGACCTTCAACTCGGGGTTCACCAGCAGTCCATAGCGGTAGAAGCGCTCGATGTCGTTGCCCTTGTATGTGCTTCCGTCGCCCCAGATGCTGACTTCGTCTTCTTTCATCGCGGCCACCAGCATGGTGCCGGTAACGGCGCGGCCGATGGGCGTGGTGTTGAAATACGCCACGCCCGCGGTGGTGATGTGGAAGGCTCCGCTTTGCAGCGCCGCCAGGCCTTCGCGCACCAGCTGCGCGCGACAGTCGATCAGGCGCGCCTTCACGGCCCCGTATTCCATCGCCTTCTGCGGAATCAGGTCGTAATCCGACTCGTCCGGCTGCCCCAGGTTGGCGGTGTAGGCGTAGGGAAGCGCCCCTTTTTGCTTCATCCAGTGCAGTGCAGCGCTGGTATCGAGGCCGCCGGAAAAGGCGATTCCCACCTTTTGGCCAACCGGTAGATTTTCGAGGATATTGGACATGCCTTTGCGACCTCTCAGCAAGAATCGAAATGTTTGCGAACCATCGTCGAATCTATTTTACGGGTCGCGCCCAAATCGGGCAGAAAAGCAGTCCTAAAATGGTCCCTGCCTTCGTCCAGGGAGCGTTTCGTCCCTTAAAGCGGTATCGGCGTGAGCGTCCTCACTGTGGAAAAATCGGCGCCTTGCTAGACTGAGGCTGTTCTTTCATTTGTGGAGCAGGCGAATTGACTACATCCAGCGCGCGCGAAGTCCCCTTTAATTACACGTCGGCCGATGATAACCAGGTCATCTCGTTCCTGCTCGGCGGGGAGGCGGTCGCGGTGCTGGACGAGCTGCGCAGCGCCCGCGTCACGGGCCGGTCAGCTCGTCGCCTCATGCGCATCTTCGGCGATGTTCTCATTCACCGCCGCAACCCCTATCTTTTTCAGGAGTTGATCGACTCCGCGCCCCGCCGGCAGCTCTTCTTCGCCAACATGGCCAAAGACATGGACGCCATCCAGGCGGGCAGAAACGGTGACGAGCGCGTGCTCGGCATGTTGGCCCGCTGTCGGGCGCTGATCGCCGAACTGCGCCGCGACGTGGACGGCGCGCCCGATCTGCGCAACCGCATGAAGCGCGATCTGGGCGCAATTGTGGGCGCGACGAACGTCAATTTCGACCCGTTTTCGCTGGTCTCGCATGCCACCGACGCCACCGACTGGCGACTCCATCTTCCGGTTGCGGTGGTCACGCCGGAGCGGGAAGCCGACGTTGCGCCGCTGTTGACGGCCATCGCCCGCCTCGGCCTCAAGGCCATTCCGCGCGGCGCGGGCACCGGGCTTACCGGCGGTTCGGTGCCGCTGCGCTCCGGCTGCGTGGTGGTGAACACCGAAAGGCTGAACCAGATCCGCGGCATCGGCCAGCGCGAACTTCAGCTCGCGGATGGAAGGGTGGTCACGGCGCAGGTGATGGAAGTGGAATCCGGCGTGGTGACGGAAAAGGCCATGGAGCAGGCCGGCGAGCACGGCCTCGTCTTTGCCACCGATCCCACCAGCGCCTGGGCCAGCACGGTGGGCGGCAACATCGCCGAAAACGCGGGCGGCAAGCTCGCCGTGCGCTGGGGCACCTGCATCGACAACCTGCTCGAATGGCGCATCGCCATGCCCAGCGGCCAGCGCTGGACCGTGCGCCGCACCAACCATCAGTTGCGCAAGATCCTGCCTCAGGATGTGGTCACCTTCGAAGTGGTGGACCAGCAAGGCGCGCCGGTAAAGCAAATCGAACTGAAGGGCACCGAGATCCGCAAGCGGGGGCTTTGGAAAGACATCACCAACAAGACGCTGGGCGGTCTGCCGGGCATGCAGAAAGAAGGCACCGACGGCATCATCACCTCGGCCGTCTTCGTGCTCTATCCTGCATACCAGGCCAAAAAGACCCTGTGTCTGGAGTTCTTCGGACCCGATTTCGAAGAAGCCAGCCACGTCATTCTTGAGCTTGCCCGCGCCTTTCCGTTCCCGCGCGACAACGAGGAAACCCTGCTGGCGCTGGAGCACTTCGACGACGAGTACATCCGCGCCATCGGTTACAAGGTGAAGGCCGCGCGCGCGCAAACGCCGAAAGCGGTCCTGCTGATCGATGTGGCGGGCGACTCTCTGCAGCAGGCAGATCGCGGTGTGGAGCGGGTTCGCCAGCTGCTCCAACAGCATCCCAATACCGTGCTCTTTGTGGCCCGCGACAAGGCCGAAGCGATCCGTTTCTGGGCCGACCGCAAGAAGCTCGGCGCCATTGCCCGCCGCACCAACGCCTTCAAGATGAACGAAGACGTTGTGCTGCCTCTGGAGGCGCTGGCCGAGTTCGCGCACTTTGTCGATGAGGTCAACATCGCCGAAGAGCGCTTCTCGCAGCGCACATTTGCCGATCGCGCGGAACAGATCGTGCTGGCCATGAAGGATGGCGACGAAGGCGAGCAGGCCACCGCGCAGAACGCGGCCAGGCTTGACCTCTGCGCTCAATTCCGCGCGCAGGTGGCCGCGCTCGACGTCAAGACCCTGCGTTCGCTCTCGGCGCTGAATGAATTCCGCCACAGCATGGAACGCCTCATGCGCGGCTATCCGGAAGTGCTGGCCGCGCTCGACCGCGCCTTCCGCGAGGTGCGCGACCGCCGCATTGTGCTGGCCACTCACATGCACGCCGGGGATGGCAATGTGCACGTCAACGTTCCGGTGCTCTCCAACGACCGGGCCATGTTGCAGCGCACCGACCAGCGCATCGACGATGTGATGGCCAAGGTGGTCGAGCTGGGCGGCGTGGTCAGCGGCGAGCATGGCATCGGCGTCACCAAGCTCAAATACATCGATCCGGCCGTCATCGCCGAACTCACCACTTACCGCAAGCAAATCGACCCGCATGGCCTGATGAATCCCGGCAAGCTGGAAGATTACGAGGCGCTCGGCCACATCTTCACGCCGTCGTTCAACCTGCTTGAACTCGAGGCCGACATTCTTCAACACGGCCAGCTGGAAGAGCTATCGCGCATGATCGCGCATTGCGTCCGCTGCGGAAAATGCAAGCCGGACTGCTGCGTCAATCACCCAGGGCGGGGCATGTTCTTTCATCCGAGGAACAAGAATCTGGCAATCGGATCGTTGATTGAGGCCATGCTTTACGACGCCCAGCGCAAGCTCAGCGCCAAGTTCGAACTGATGCCGTGGCTGGAAGAGGTTGCCGACCATTGCACCATCTGTCATAAGTGCTTGGCGCCCTGCCCGGTGGATATCGACACCGGCAGGGTCTCGGTGCTGGAGCGCGAAATTCTCTCCAGCTGGGGCTACAAGCACACGCCGCTGGCCACCAAGCTGACTCTCAGTTATCTCGACAGCCATTCGCCGGCCTATAACTCCATCTTCCGTGCCGGCGTGGTGCAAATGGGCGGCGCGGCGCAGCGCATCGGCAACAAGCTCGCAGCGCCCTTGCAGAAGTCGGCCGCGTTTTCGCAGTTGTATCCGGTGAAGATGCTTCGCTCTTCGCTCCCGCCGGTGCCCAGCGAAACCCTGCGCGATGTGCTGCCCAAATGCGAGCAGGATCAGGCGCTGGTCTTCGAGCCCACGCTGCCAGCGGGAAGCTCGGTGCTGGAGTTGAAGACGGTCTTCTATTTCCCCGGCTGCGGGTCGGAGCGCCTCTTCAGCGATGTTTCCATGGCCGCCATTCACATGCTGCTGGAGGTAGGCACCCGCGTCGTTCTTCCGCCGCCCTTCCTGTGCTGCGGTTTTCCCGCCCACGCCAACGCCAAGACCGCGCAGCACTCCAGCATTGTGCTGCGCGATTCCATCCTCTTCAACCAGATGCGCGAGATGTTCGCGAACATCGACTTCGACGCCTGCATCGTGACCTGCGGAACCTGCAAAGAGGGACTGGCCGGCATGAATGCCCAGAACCTCTTTCAGCGGATTGTGGACGCGTCGGCATACATGAGCGAGCGCGGGCTGCGGCTCGAAGGCGACGGCACTTACCTCTACCACGCCCCCTGCCACGACTCCCTGGAAGGCAAGGCAACCCCGGTTCTGAGCAAGATCGGCGGCTTCGGTTCGATTACGCCGGTGGCGCACTGCTGCTCTGAGGCAGGCACTCTCTCGCTTTCGCGGCCCGACATTACAGACTCCATGCTGCATCGCAAGCGCGAGGAGTTCGCCAAGGTACTCGGCAATGTCCAGGCCGGGGAAAAGCGCACCGTGCTGACCAACTGCCCATCGTGTTTGCAGGGGCTTGGACGCAGCCGCGACCTGGGCATTGCGCCCACGCACATTGTGGTTGCGCTGGCCGAGAAGCACTCCGGGGCGGAGTGGAAGCAGAAGTTTATCGAGCAGGCCGGCCGCGCCACCACGGTCAGCTTTTAGGGGCCTATGCATAGGCCGATGTTTTGAAACGGCACGGTTTCACAGGTCGTGGAAAAACTCGGTTCAGGATGGCTTTGTAAATGGCTTTGTAACAGGGCACGGCTTCAGCCGTGCCGATAAGGCCAATAAAATGAACAGGGCTTTAGCCCCTGAGGCATTCATCTCGGGATTCCTGTCCGGGAATATACCTCTTTAGGCAGCAAGGCAGACAACTGACTTGCGTATATAAATTTCCCATGGAAACCATATGTGCTGGATTTCAAGGGAAAATGGTAGCCAGGTGCTGGGTGCCCCATCCTTGAATCGTTCTTTGATTCAAGGGTGGGAAATCACGAATCCCGATAACCTCCGCGATCAGTCAAACCGAAGTTCGCCTACCAGAAATACGCCGCTTCCATCTTCGGCGACCCCGGCTGGCCGTCGATGATCTGCGTGCTCAGCACGACCTCCAGATTCTTCTTGTCGCCCGCGGCCTGGGCGGCGCGTTTCAACTGGCCCAGCAGGTTGGCGTCGGTCACAAACTCGCCGGCGGCAACGGTGCCTCCGCGCCCGATTCCGGCCAAAATGAAGGTGAGTTTACCGGTGGTGCTATCGGTAAAGCGGGCCACCAGGGCGTAGTCCCGGTAATTGTTGGTGGCTTCCTGCACTCTGCGGTCCACCGTCCAGCTCTGCTGTGCCGGGTTCGTGCTGTCCACGATGCTTAGCTTCCACATCTCCGCATCGTTGGCAAAATGGAAGTGAAGCGGCTTGGTCAGGCGCAGCGTCCAGGCATTGTCGAAAGCCCCCACAAATACGGTGGGGCCGTTGCGCAGGTCGACCAGGCTGGTGGCTCCTTCGCCCTTCAGCGTGTAGCTCTTGCTGGCCGACTGCAGGATCCCCGCCACCTTGACCGTCGAGCTGAGGTCGTCGATTACCACCGCCGCCAGATTGTCTTTGAATGTGGTCTGGCGGGTGGTGTCGGCAGCGTCGCGCAGCGCGATGCTGGAGTACTGAAGTTGGTCGGCGACGCACACCAGCACCGGCTCATCCAGGCCCAACACGGGTTGCCAGAAGAACCGGAAGGCGGAGTGGGCGTTCACTTGCCAGATTTCAAAAGCGCCAACCAGCAGCAGAATCCCGGTGACGCAGGCCAGGGCGATCTTGAGTTGCCGGTTGCGCTTCACGTGCGCGTGAATTGCTTTGGCGTGCACCTCGGCGTGCGCCGGGTGAGCACCCGAAGCTGCCGCCAGTTCCGCGGAATCCGCCTCCGCAGTGTCGCCAGACCTTTGGAATTGCGGGATATAGGAGCCGGAAGGCAGCGTGATCCTGAGCTCGTCCCGGTGGGCAGGCTCCTGATAATACTGGGCCACCCGCTTCCGGATCTCGGCTGCTGTCACGCGCACGATGGGATCCGAGGCGGTGTCGTAATTCGCATCCCGGCCAAAGATCTCGATGCCCAGGGTGCGTTCCTTGATGTTCTCTGCATCGCCATCCAGGGTGTGCTCGATCACGAAACGGAGAAAGGAAGGGAAGCGCTTGCTGTGGCTGAAAAAGGGGTTGGCCAGCAGCCGGTTGAGCTGTTCGCGAACTGCCGCTTTCTCTGTCTCGTTCCAGTGCGCGGGACTATCTTCGTGCAAATCCACCCGATTTCCTCACAGTTCCTTCTGGTGGAAGCGATTATACAGTGCTTGATACGTAGCAGAGCGAATTTGTGCTGCTTCTTTGTACGTTGTTTATAAAGAACGACATATTCGATTATTTACCTGATAAGACACCCTCCGCCTTGCCGTAAGGACCCTGCAGGTCAATGCCGTAAGGCCCTTAACAGGCCTTCTCTCCGGCGGCTACAACTTGGGCTGGTTTTGAGGCCCGGTATCTTTCTCATTCTGCGGCTGTTCTCAAAAGGCGGCAGAAGCGCGGAATCGCCCGGGCGCAACACCCAAATGAATGGAGGCTGTACTTGAAAATGAACACATGCCGGAGACTATGGTCTATCCGATATTGGAGCGGATTCGCAATTCTGCTCACTCTGCTGGTGAGCGGCCCACCCTGGGCGCACTCCCAGCTCGCCACCACAACTGCAACACTGAGCGGCGTCGTTAGCGATCCGTCGGGCGCAGTGCTGCCCAAAGCAACCCTGATTCTCACCAGTGCGGAGAAAGGCATCACGCGCACCAGCGTCACGGACGCGGGCGGCCGGTACTCTTTCAGTCAACTTCCGCCGGCCGGCTATAAGCTTTCGGTAAAGGCGAAGGGCTTCGAAACGTATCAGCAGAACGGAATCGCGCTGAATGCCGCCGAGACCGCGACACAGAATGTGACCCTGACGATCGGCGCCGAGACCATGTCGGTTACCGTTTCCTCGGATGTCGCCCTGCTGAATACCGACAATTCCAACGTGTCGGCAGACATTGACTCCAAGCAGATCGTGGAGTTGCCGCTGAACGTGCGCAACGTCTATGGCCTGGCTACGCTCAACTCTTCGATTCAGAACTCGTCCGAAGGGCAGTTGCTCCTGGGTGGCGGCAGCAATACCACCGACACCGCGGATCAGGACATCTCGTTCATGAACTTCGCCGGTGGTTTCTTCGGCACGACGGGCTTTTTGGTCGACGGTTCATGGGATACCGACTCGG
>Ga0181517_10000938_pt1 | contig 35193 bp, 32 predicted proteins | sample PEATcosm2014_Bin_31_FD_119748 | JGI IMG/M metagenome (GOLD analysis project Ga0181517, IMG submission 119748) | Peatland microbial communities from MTU Mesocosm Facility, Houghton, MI, USA - PEATcosm2014_Bin01_30_metaG | ecosystem: Environmental > Terrestrial > Soil > Wetlands > Peat | place... | reverse complement strand
GCCACCATCTTTCAAAAACAGGAGGAGCGTCGGCGGCAACAGAAATCAGCCAGGCTTTACGTACAAGCCAGAGAACTTGGGTTCCAGCTCGTGCCCATCAATTTTGTTCCTTGAGAGAGCCGGGGGATCTCCCGGTACATTAGAATCGGTCCGCAACACTTTTGTTAAACTTGCTTATTCGATTGTGATCGGCGTGGATGCGCTAAGGCCGGAATGCGCCGGCTGGGAGGAGAGTATGACAATCAGGTTTGCGCGCAGGATGGACACGGTGCGCGCCTCGACGATACGCGAGATTCTCAAGGTCACCGAGCAGCCGGAGATTATCTCCTTTGCAGGGGGACTTCCCGCGCCTGAGCTCTTCCCGGTCGACGACGTGCTGCGCGCAACCGAGCGGGTCCTCACAGAGATGGGCGCCTCGTCGCTGCAGTACAGCCCCAGCGAAGGTTTTGCGCCTTTGCGCGAGGTCTTTGCGGAGGAGTCGCGCAAACGGGGGATTGACTGTCGAGCCGAGGATGTTCTGATCGTGACGGGATCGCAGCAGCCGCTCGATCTGGCCGGCAAGATCTTTCTCGATGCGGGAGATTGCGTTCTGACCGAGAGCCCGACTTATATGGCTGCGCTGCAGGCCTTTCAATCTTATGGGGCGCGCTTTGCCGCAGTGCCCACGGATGAAGAGGGGCTGATTCCGGACGAGCTGCCGGCGTTGATTGAGCGCGAACGGCCGAAGTTTCTTTATACGATTCCGAACTTTCAGAATCCGACGGGAGTGACGCTAACTGAGGAGCGGCGGAAGAGGCTCTATTCGATTGCGGCGCGGTATGGCTTGATTGTGCTTGAGGACGATCCTTACGGCGCGCTGCGTTATGCGGGAAAGACGATTGCGCCGATCAAGGCGCTGGATACGGAAGGGATTGTGATTTACCAAAGCACGATCTCGAAGACGATCGCGCCGGGGCTGAGAGTGGGCTGGGTCGTCGCCTCGAACGAGATTCGCAGCAAGCTGACGATCGCCAAGCAGGCGGCGGATCTGCATACGTCGAGCCTCGACCAGAGGATCGTTCATCGCTACCTGACGGATTGCGATAGCGAGGGACACATTGAAAAGATCAGGCAGGCGTATGGAGAGCGCTTCTCGATCATGGACGCGTGTCTGCGCGAGACGATGCCGGCGGGCTTTACCTGGACGCAGCCCGAGGGAGGAATGTTTCTGTGGGTCACCTGCCCCGAGGGCATCAATACCAACGAGCTGATGCGCGAGGCCTTTGCGCGCAAGGTGCTCTTCGTGCCGGGACAGGACTTTTTTTCGGATGCGCCGGGTGTGCGCTTCATGAGGCTGAATTTCTCCAATGCAACCGCGAATCAGATTCGCGACGGCATCGGTCGGCTGGCCGAGGTCTGCGCCGCCGCGGTCGAGCAGGCGATCGGTTGAGGAGCCTCCAAAGCGCCGGGAGTATCCCGGTCTGTGTGTACACGCAAAGCAAAAACAGGCGTACTATGTCTTCATGAAGGCTCTGGGCGCAGTGGCGTTGACGGTTGCTGGACTCGCGATCCCGCTCTGCGCGCAGCGGAGCGCAACACACGGCGGCGTTTCAGGCCACGCTGCGCCGCCATCTCACGGCGGCTTCAGCACTTCGGCTCCCAGAGCAAATAGCGGATTCCACATGAGCAGGCCGGCTGGCCCGGCGCGATTTGCCGGCACGAGGCCTCTCACCATTGCGCATGGCTCGCAACCGCGAAGCGGTGGAACTTCCACTGATCGCCGCGACGATCCTGAGCGCAGGCGCCATCGAAGGCCATATGTCTCGCCGTTTGGAGGTTTGTATACTCCCGGCTACGGCGCCTTCGGTTGGATCAATCCCTATCCGCTTGGCTATCCGGACTCGAGCGATACGGACCCATCGGCGGTCTCGTCGAATCAGGGTGGCGCGGCAGGATACGACTCGCAACCTGATGCGCTGAATCCGATGGGACCGGGCATCCCGTATCCGCCGAGCGCGGATTACTCGCAGCCACAACCCTCGCCGCAGAATGAGCAGGCTGTGACGATCATCTTCAAGGATGGCCGGCAGCCCGAACAGATTCATAACTACATTCTGACCCGCTCAACATTGATCATTGGAGACAGTCAACGGCGTGAGATTCCGACGGAGCAGCTGGATCTGGCGGCAACAGCCAAGGTCAATCAGGACGCCGGTGTCGACTTCAGCCTGCCGAGCACTGCGCGATAATTTGAGATGTGGGAAGCATGCCGCCATTGACGCTGCAGCCGATTGGATTTGTCACGAGCCCATTCAAAGTGACCGCCGCGATTCCAAAGGGTCCGGGCGCCAAGCACGACGAAGAGGGAGTGCTGCGGATTTTGCCGGAGTTTGAAGATGGCCTGACAGACATCGAAGGCTACTCTCATCTGATCGTTCTCTGGGCCTTTGATCGCTCAGAGGGCTTCGATCTGCTGGTGACGCCACCGACCGACGATCGGCCGCATGGTGTCTTCACGACGCGGTCGCCACGCCGGCCAAACCCGATCGCATTAACCGTGGTCGAGCTATTGCGCCGCGAAGGCGGGTCGCTGCATGTGCGCGGCGTGGATATGCTCGACGGAACGCCGATTCTCGACATCAAGCCGTATCTATCGAATATCCCGCTGGAGAAGCTGCGTCGCGGATGGCTGGAAGAGGCAGAGGCGCAGAGAGGATAACTCACCAGCTCCGGAAACGCGGACTCGCCGTGCAGTACGCGGGCGAGAGCCGGCAGCATTCTCTTTTCGGATTTTCCACCACCCATACAAAGACCCGGCCATTCATTACTAAACCGAGTATTCGTTGGTATCCTCATCCATCCTCTTCGCTGGGAGCTTGGCAACGCCGGTACGATAAGTCATTTTCTGGGCAAGCTCGTTCCGCGGCCGAATTCGTCGCACACGATCATTACGATCTCTTCGGCGTCGCTGTCATCCTTGGCGAAGATCAGCGTCTTGGGTAACGAAGCGATCCGGCAGACGAGACAATCGGCGCGATTCGTCACTTCCCGGACGATTTAGAAGAAGGTTCTTCCTTGATCAGGCTATTTATTTTCCGATGCAGAAGGTGGAGAAGATCAGGCTGAGAATGTCATCAGGAGTGGTTTGACCGGTGAGTGAATCCAGAGCTGCCAGTGCTCGGTAGAGGTCGAGCAGGATCATCTCGTGCGGGATGGAGGCGGAGCTGGCGCGCGCGGCGTCGGCCAAAGCCTCCATTGCGCCGGCGATGGCCTGGTGGTGGCGCAGACTCGTCAACATTCCAGGCTCGGCTGCGGCTCCGCCGGTGGCCAGAGAGACGATTTGCTCGCGCAGAGCGGGAATGCCCTCGCCAGTGAGCGCCGAGGTAGCCAACGCGGGAATCGATTCCCGCCCATTCGGCACAAAACCCGGAATGGATGCGGAGCTCAGTAATTCCGCGTAATCGGCAAGCGGGCCGCAGGCTCCGAGCAGGTCGCTCTTGTTCACCGCTACCACAGCGGGGCGGCCTTGAACAGCAGCCAGGAGACGGCGCTCCTCGTCGTTGAGCTGTTGGGTGGCGTCGAGCACCACGACAACCAATGCGGCGTCGGCGAGGGCCTCGCGGCTGCGGGCGACTCCCAACTGTTCCGCCTCTTCAGCGGCCTCGCGCAGACCGGCTGTGTCGACCAACTCCAGAGGAATACCGTTGAGAGAGATGCGCTCGGCGACGGTATCGCGCGTGGTGCCAGGGGTTGCTGTCACGATCGCGCGATCGCGCTCCACGAGCCGATTGAAGAGCGAGCTCTTGCCTGCGTTGGGTCTTCCTACGATGGCCAGTGTCAGCCCGTCGTGAATGATGCGGCCGCGAGCGAAGGAAGCTTCGAGGACCGAGAGCGGCGGCGTGAGTTCGGCGATGCGGCGGGCGATCTCGGCCTGAGGAGCGACCTCCACATCGTCTTCGGCGAAATCGATGCCGGCTTCGAGCATAGCGATGAGTTCGACCAGAGCGCGCTTCACCGGCTCAACACGATGACTGAGCGCGCCACCCATCTGACTGGCAGCGAGACGCGCCTGAGTGAGCGTCTGAGCCGCGATCAGATCTCGCACGGCCTCGGCCTGGGTGAGATCGAGCTTGCCGGAGAGGAAGGCCCGCTGCGTGAACTCGCCTGGCTCGGCAAGGCGAGCGCCCATGCGCAGCCCGCGGCTAAGCAGCATCTCAAGAACTACCGGCGAACCATGCGCGGCGATCTCAACGAGATCTTCTGAGGTGTAGGAGTTGGGCGCGGCAAAGAATGTAACGACCGCCTCGTCGATGCGCGCTCCATCGATGGCGGAATCGTCGTCGAGCACCTCGGCGAGCCGCGCGCGGCCGTGTGCGAGCGGCTGGCGGAGACGCACCAGTTGCGCGGCAATCAATGCAGCCTGGGGGCCGCTCAGCCGCACGATCCCGATGCCACCGCGACCCGGCGGCGTAGAGATAGCCGCGATGGTCTCGGTAATCGCTTCGGCAGTTTTATCTAGGCCAGCCATCCATAGCTAGTGTAGAAGCACTCGCTGGTTGAGCGGAGGCAGAAGCACTCAATTCTATTGAAGGGCGCCGTGTTCTCTCAGCAGCTTCTCGGCCTCGGGCTTGCCGTTGTGGATTGCCAGGCTGAGCGCCGTTGAACCGTCATTGCCCTTGGCGTCGATCTTCGCGCCCTTGTCGATCAGCAGCATCATCGCATCCAGCAGTCCCCCGCCCGAAGCTGCCATGAGCGCGGTAAATCCGTTTCTGTCTCCGGCTTCGGTGTTGGCGCCGCGGTCGAGCAGCAGCTTCATAAGCTCGGCCGAACCGGAGACGACCGACATCATCAGTGGCGAGAGCCCGTTATTCTCCTGAAGATCGATGTTGGCGCCATGATCGAGCAGCAGTTTCGTTTCGACGACATTGCCGTTCATAGCTGCAAAGTGCAACGCCGCATCGCCGCGTTGGTCCTGGAGGTCAAGGCTGGCGCCTTTGTTGAGCAGCAACTGCAGGACCTCCGGTTTGTTTGAAGCCGCGGCAACCATCAGCGCCGTAATGCCATCCTTGCTCCTGCTGTCTACGCTCAAGCCCGTCGCGAGCAGCCGTTCCACCGTTGCCGCATCTCCGTTTTGGGCTGCAGCCATCAGCTGGCCCGCCGGGCTCTGCTGCTGCTCCTGATCAGGCTGTGCTTGCTGATTGCCGCTTCCGGTCTGCGCCGCGGCCATCCCGCACAATGACAAAACGATCACTGCGAGAACAATCACCCGTCGCAATTTCGTCATTGCTATCTCCTGTCCTGCTGCGAATGGAGGCTAGCTAGAATGGTACACTCCGGCATCAGGGAGAGAACGATGCAGGCAACAAAGATTGAATTCCGCCTTCGGATGGTGATCATGGCGAGCCTGATAGTGATCGGCTTCTGGGCGCCGTGGATCGAGGCATGGCGGATCGGTACGCGCCGCCCGCTGCTGGAATGGCTACCGATCGAATTCAGCCGTCACGGCGTGTTCTCATTCGCTGTCGCCACGCGCCTGATCATCGTCGTTGCCGCGCTGATTGCCGCCAAGGCCATGGTCTTTCGGATCTGGGGCGCGGCGTATCTCGGGCCCGCCACGGTGACCCATAGCAGCATGAGAGGCGACGCGCTGGTCGCCAGCGGGCCCTATTGCCACGTCCGCAATCCGCTCTACATCGGCCTCTGCGCCATGGTTTCGGCTCTAGCCTTTCTTATGCCTGCCACTGGCGCACTCTTTGTCCTGCTCGCGGTGCCGGTCTTTCTGCTGCGGCTCACGCTTGGCGAAGAGGCCTTCCTCACCGCACAGCTCGGTGAGCCCTATCAGGAGTATCTGCGCGCTGTTCCGCGCCTGATCCCTCGCCTCAAAAGCACGTTACCGCACGCTCCCGGCAAGCCGCAGTGGCTTCGCGCCGCCCTCTCGGAGTGCACTCAAATCGGCCTCTTCCTAGCATTCGCCGTCTTTGCCTGGAGCTACGACCTGCGGCTCATGGCGCGAGTCATTCTCGTCAGCTTTGGCGTCTCGCTGGTAGCGCGGGCACTGCTGCCTGGCCTTCCGCGCACCGCTGGACAGGGATAGGATTAGCTCGGTCTTCTGTTGAATCAGGTGTTCCTTCTTTGCGAACAAAAACGGGGAAGAGCCCGTTGGCTCCTCCCCATTTTTTGTCCGCAGTCCGGAAAAGCTACTTCTTCGGTGGGGCGATGACGTCCTTGGCGGCCTTGGCCACGCGGAACTTCACCACGGTCTTCGCCTTGATCTTGATGGCGGCGCCGGTCTGGGGGTTGCGGCCGATGCGGGCCTTGCGCTCTGCCTTTACCAAGCGGCCGATGCCGGGGATCACGAATACGCCGTTCTTCTTGGTTTCCTTCACGGCGGTCTCTGCCTGCAGGTCGAGGAAGGCAGCAACTTGCTTGTTGGTCAGTTCGAGCTTCTCGGCCAATAGCCGAATCAGGGCGGTCTTGGTCAATCCTGTTGCCATTGTTCTCTTCTCCTTTTGAGGCGAACCCTTGGGCGCGCCGGTGTTGCCTGAGTTTCGTCAAGTTTCCATTGCGAGGCAGATACCGCATGGAGGGAGTGCCACTCTGGCAACATGCACAAAACCCTTGATTCATGCGGGTTCAGAAACCCCGTCGTTCGTTACAATGCGACTTTTGGCTGGGCAAAGTCAATGGAAAAACAGCGATTTCCACAAATTTCTTAGGATTTTGTGGGTGTTTTCACTATTTTTATCGATTTTAGCCTGCTTTTGCTGGTTTTGTCGCGGTTTTACGGGGGAAAAATCGACCTGCGAAGAGGCTTCACACTCTGCGTCAGTCCAGCCCGAAGAGCACCTTTTTCTTTGGCGCGAGAGAGGCGAGAATCGGTGTGTTGAGCGCATCGACGACCGGCGCAGCCAGCTTGAAGTAGCGTGACAGCGTCGCGGCGAAGTTGGGTTCAAGCGCGACAGAGGCTGGCAGCGTGGTGGAGAGTCCCCATTGCTTGCATCGAATCAGATCCATCGCGGGATGCTCGCACGGAAAGCCCTTGGGCGGGCGGGTGAGCGCGTTGCCCTCAAACTCGCTGAAGGCCTTCCGAATGGCTGCCGTCTGCAAGACCTTGCGGAACTCGACGTGATGGTCGAGCAGCCAGTGGCGAATGGCGGCGAGCTGCTCCTTCTCGGGCATCCATGCACCGGCGGCGATCACGGTCTCCTTGGCGCTGACGTGAAAGTAGAAGCCCGCGCCGGAGGTCTTCTTGAGGCCTTCGAGCATCCACCATGCGGCGACATGCGTTTTGTAAGGCTTCTTGTCGGCGCTGAAACGCGTGTCGCGATAGATGCGGAAGAGGCACTTCTCGGCGGGGCGAACGTAGGCGGGGGCGAAGCTCTCCATCGCCTCGTTGACCTTGCGAATGATGGCCAGCATCGGCTCTTTCAACTCGGCCTCGAAGATGGCCTTGCGCGGCGCGAACCAATCACGGTCGTTGTTGCGGGCTAGATTGCGGAGGAAGGTTAGGGCTTCGGGGCGGAGGTGCGGGACGGCATTCGGTGCTTTCACTTTGGAATTCATCACAAAATGAGTGTAGCGCCGGCGCCGAAGAGGCACTCAGGTCGGATATTCGTGGCTGTGAGTTCATTTCTGCGCCGTTCTTTCGGCAAGCCCGACTGGCCAAGATTTTCCTGAGAAGAATTTTTATAACAAAAGTGTTGACGTCCTATAGGGGGGCTATAGTTCGCACTTAGGTACCCAACAACCATGAAATGGCTTGACCGCACCGCAAGTATTGCTGTCATCGTCGCCGTTGTTGTTTTTCTTGTCGTCGTCGCGAGAAACGAGTTCTTTGCGCCGAGACCTCAACCCCAGCCGAATCCCGAAAAGGATCTTGCCGGCAAGACGATCTCGCTTCCTGGTGTCGCCTATACATACGGGCAAGATTCGCTGGTTTTAGTTGTGTCCACCAAATGTCACTTCTGCCAGGACAGCCTTGCTTTCTATAAACAGTTGACCGAGAAACTACACGGCAAGCTCGACATCATCGCCGTACTCCCAGAGCCGGAGACCGAGGCGAAGAAGTTCCTCGCGGACGCCGGCGTTCAAACCGAACATGTTGTCAAAGCTGTCCCCAACTCCCTTGGCGTCCGGGGCACACCCACGGTGCTGCTCGTTGACGACAAGGGAAAGATCAAGAATGTCTGGGTGGGACATCTCGATGAGGCGGGACAGAAACAACTGCTCTCCACCGTTCTGCCACAGGGCTAGGATGCAGTCTGCCTTCCCCGGCAGGTCAACTACAACCCTAACAAGCAAGAATGAAAGGAAAGCCATGAAGCCTACTGTGAAGCTCGTCTTTGCGGCGCTGATGATCTGTGCGGCGTTGTATTTTCCGAGAAAAGCACATGCGAGCCAGATGTACTGCGAGTCACCGCAAATCAATGAATGTGAGGGTAGGGCGATGTCAAGCATGTACTCATGCGTCGCCACTTGTATTCCGTATGGTAGCCAACAAACCTCAACCCCCGTCTCATTTTGCGCTACCTTCATAGTCTGTTCTACTGATCCCACGACCGGCGTGTCTGGACCGTGTTCAGACTACACTGATTGCAGCACGGTACAAGCAGTAAACCCGAGTTGTGTGCAGTCTTGCGTCAACGCGTATCAACCGGTAATTAATGCATGTACTCAACAGTACTGCTTTTACGAATGACCTGCCGTTCTTTCCACAAACCTGGCGCAGAGAAGTCGTCTCTTCCCGCGCCAGGTTATTGGAGCAAGTTATGAAGACCTGGATTAGCTTTCTCGTTCTCTCGATTATTCTTTCTGCCTCCGCACTCTACGCCAAAGACAAGGGCACCGACGAGCAAGCCGAAGCGCAAAGGTGGCTCCAGCGCGCTCAAGAGCAGACAAATCTTCGCTCGCTGGGCGCAAAGCCATTTCATCTGCGAGTGACATTTCATGCTAATGCAGGGGTGGAGTTTCTGCCGAAGAACAAGCAACAGATCATCACAGGAGATGGCACATATGAGGAGACATGGCTGGAGCCGCATCGCTGGCGTCGCGAAGTGAACTTTGGCGCTTATCATGCCGTGGAAACCGACTCCGGTTTGGCGCGCAAGATGCAGGCCAGCTCCGACTACGAGCCTGTGCGCGTCTTGATGCTGCTCGAGGCTCTTCTTTTCCCTGTACCCAAGAATGTGGCCTGGCCTGAGCCGAGGGACCCCAGGCTGATCTGGAAGATGAAGCGAGGCTCAGCTCCGTCGACGGATCAGAAGAGCACAATCGACTTCGTACAGATTTCGAGATCCCAGATCGCAGAGGGGTGCGAGATCAACTTCTCATATCTTTTTCTTCCCGACGGTATGCTGGTGCAGCGAAACGATCAAGGGCTGGCCTATTGGTGGCAGGACCAGATGAATTATGGAGACAGAATTGTCGGGCGGCATATCTCGGTGCAAGCCGGAGGTCGTGAGTTGCTCGCCGCAGAGGTCACCGTCGAGGCTGTGGGCAATCCATCCGCAGATCTCTTCGATCTGCCCGGCGACCCCGCAGAGCCTGGAATGACCCTGCGTCCGCTCCACCTGGGGGAGGCGAGGGCACCATGGGCAGATGGTCAAGGGGTCGGCCTTGGGTCTGGACCTCGATACCTAACGTTTGACCAAGTCTTTACCCGACAGGGCAAAACGAGGGAGCTGGAACTGATCGATACCGATGATCCTTCGAAAGCAACGGTCATCATGGGTATCTATCGAGGCTTCAATAGCTACCACCCGGCGATGATCGACAACAACCCTACGGAAATGTTCCGGAGCATCGGGATTATCATGCCGGGGTGCGGCGGCCACTGATCTGCCCCCGGCAGCCGACGCATCAGAAGCCATGCACTGCGCGCCGAAGGCCGCTGGCCCCCACCGCAGGTAATTACCGGATCACCTTAAGCGCGCCCCGGAAGAGCCCGTCAAAGTCGGCGGCGAGGGCGGCTTCTTTCGCTACGGCCTGCTCGATGGCCTTCTCGGCGGCGGGCCGCTGATAGCCGAGATTCACCAAAGCTGAGAGCACATCGTCGACCGCGGCTCCGCGGACCGATGTTTGTGTGGGCGCGACGGCGAAGTCATCGAGCTTGTCTTTGAGTTCGACGACCAGCCGCTCGGCCAGCTTCTTGCCTACTCCGGGGATGCGCGTCAGTTGCGCGTGGTCCTGGCCGCGAATGGCTTGTACCGTACGCTCGGGCGAGAGGCCGCTGAGCATCTTGACCGCCAGCTTGGGTCCGACGCCGCTGACGGTGATCAGCCGCTCGAAGAGGCGCTTTTCTTCGCGTTCGAGAAAACCGAAGAGGGCGATCTGGTCTTCGCTGACCTGGGTGTGGATGTGGAGCGTGGCCTCCTGGCCCACTGAGGGCAGAGCTGTAAAGGTCGGAATGGAGATGGTGACGTCGTATCCCACTCCGGCGGCCTCGACGATGGCCTGGCCGGGCTGCTTGTAGATGAGCTTTCCGCGCAAGTGAGCGATCATGGTGACCCATTGTAGAATCCTGACCGGCCTCAAGGACACCAACCCCCGGCAATCGCGTCCAACAATGGGGCTCAGGAATGGTCTCGGCGATAGCTCTGGCCAGCCCCCGCCAGATACAATGGATAGTGGATTGGGTTCCCGGCCGCGGCAGGCATGCGGCAGACGATTTTCGATTGTGAAGCAGGTGCACGTGAGAGGTATTCTTTGCCGCGGTCTGCGGCTCAAGTTGGTTGCAGGACTCGGAGTCGCACTGGCAACGCCCGCATTCGCAGTGGCTGCGGCCACGACAACTACGCTCGCCGCGCAGTCGGCCGCCGCTGGAAGCTGTGCGACGGCCAACCTGACGTTGACGTTGACAACGCTTTCTGTGGCCGTGACCAGCGCAGCAGGCGTTCCGGCAGGAACCGTCGCCATCATGGATGGGAGCAGCACGGTCCCGTTGGCCAGCGCAGTTCTCGATTCGACCGGCCAGGCAAGTCTTGTTTTCTATCTGCCAGACGGACCGCATTCGCTGAGCGCCGTGTATAGCGCGAATGCGACCTTCGCAGGCTCCACATCCTCGCCCGCTTCGGTGACGATCAGTTCACAGTGCGACTCAGCGTATGCGGTGACGGTGTCGAATCTCACGCCAGCCACGACACCAGCGAATACGCTTACGCCTGGACAGACGGGAACGGCGCAGGTCACAGTGGTCCCGTCGGAGGAGTTCGTTGCATCGTTGGGAGGCGGGCCGGCCTTTGTCGTGCTGTCGTGCTCAGGGCTTCCCGATGAGGCCTCGTGCACCTTTACGCCTGAGAATGTAGAGATTCTGCCCGGCCAGGATGCAGGTGTGAGTTCCACGATGGCGATTCTGACCAGTGCTGCTTCCACCACGTCGATCTCGCCGGTAAGCCGACCTGGCCGTAACTCCTCGCCTATTGCATGGGCTTTTCTGTTGCCCGGCGTCGTCGGCCTCGGCGGCATGGCGTGGGGAATGCGCCGACGCGAGTGGCTCCGCCGCCTTTCGCTGGTAGCGCTGGTGGCTGTGGTCACTGCGCTTGGCGCGACCGGCTGCAATCCGCGCTACAACTATGAACACCATGGCCCGGTGCCCAACCCGGCGACTCCGGCTGGAACGTACACCATCACGGTCACGGGTCAGTCTACTAACGGCGTCACTGCCCTCACGAACAGCACCTCCTTTTCGCTGACGGTGAAGTAGGCCCAGGAAAAAGCAGAGCGCAAGAGCCGCGTCCAATCGACAGCCGCCCCGAGATGATAAAACGGGGTTGCGGCTGAAGTGTGGATTGGAGGGCGGGTGTGGGGCACGTAAGAATCATCTGTCATGAGTGGGTTGTGTTGGCGCTTGTGCTGGCAGGTGGATTGGCTGCCTGCGCGCAGACTGCGGATCAGGCTTGGTTGGGCCGCTCAGGATATCACGGACCCAGCGATATTCCGCTCTTTGCCAAAGCCTTTGGCACCGGCATCGTTGAAAAAGCGGCTGAGAATGAAATCTATCGCGAAATTCGCAATTTAAGTCTGGCATCGTCAGGCGATTCCTTTGGGTCAATAAATGGCAGGATCATCTTAGGTACTCCCAAAGAGTTGCAACGCGCCTTTCCAGACCTTGCCATCCCCGGTGACCTGGAGCCGGAGGAATACTGGCTTCAGTGGGCTCAACACAACGGCCATCCATTTCTGGTTATTGTTGGCGCCGATGAGCGTGGCGTTCTCTATGGTGCTTTCGCCGTTTTGCGCACGCTTGCTGAGGACAAGGACCTGCATTTCTCCGGTCTGCGTTCGCACCCTGCGATGCCCATCCGCTGGGTGGATGAATGGGATAATCCCGACGGCTCAATCGAGCGCGGCTATGCTGGACGGTCGATATTCTTTGAAGGCGGCAATGTCCGGGAGGATCTTGCGCCGGTAGCTGAATATGCGCGCCTGCTAGCCTCGGTCGGCATCAACGGCGTCAACGTCAACAACGTGAATGCCGCGCCTCAACTGCTCGATGCCGATCATCTCAAGCAATTGGCTCGCATCGCCGATGCCATGCGTCCGTGGGGCGTGCGGCTGGCTCTCAGCGTCGATATCGCGAGTCCACAGAAGATCGGCGGCCTTGCGACATACGATCCACTCGACCCGGCGGTCCGCGCCTGGTGGAAGGCCAAGGCCGGCGAGATCTACGAGTTGATTCCCGACTTCGGCGGCTTCACCGTCAAGGCAGACTCCGAGGGCCAGCCCGGACCTGCGAGTTACGGACGCACCCCGGCAGACGCTGCCAACCTGCTGGCTGCCGCGCTTGAATCACATGGTGGCGTTGTGCTCTACCGCGCCTTCGTCTATAACCATCATCTCGACTGGCGCGACCCAAAGGCTGACCGCGCGCGCGCCGCCTACGACATCTTCCATCCGCTCGACGGCAAGTTCGCCGCCAATGTGATCGTGCAAATCAAGGAAGGCCCTATCGACTTTCAGGCGCGCGAACCGGTTTCGCCGTTATTCGCGGGCCTGGAGAAGAGCAGCGCGGCAATGGAACTCCAGATCACACAGGAGTACACCGGCCAGCAGCGGCATCTTGTCTACCTCGCGCCGATGTGGAAGCAGGTCCTCGACTTCGATCTGCGCGCAGGAGGCCGCTCCACGCCCGTCAAGGAGATCATCGCCGGCAAGAGCTTTCATCGCTCCCTCGGTGGAATCGTCGGTGTTGCCTGCGTCGGCCGCGACGGCTGGCGTGGCTCGCCGCTTGCGCTCGCCAATCTCTACGCCTTTGGCCGGCTGGCGTGGGATCCCAACCTCTCGCCGGACGAGATCGCCGCGGAGTGGACGCGACAGACCATCAATAACGACCCCGATGTCGTCGCCACCGTCACAAAGATGCTGATGCAGTCGTGGCCGGCCTATGTGAACTATACCGGCCCGCTGGGCATGCAGACACTCACCGATATCACCGGTTCGCATTACGGCCCTAACATCGAGTCGAGCGAAAACAACGGCTGGGGCCAGTGGCACCGCGCAGATAAAGACGGCGTCGGCATGGACCGCAGCGTGGCGACGGGAACCGGCTTCGCGGGCCAGTATCCGCCCGAGGTGGCGAAGCTCTACGAGTCGGTTGCCACCACTCCCGATGAGCTGCTGCTCTTTTTCCACCATGTGCCGTACACCTATAAGCTGCACTCCGGCAAGACGGTTATTCAGTACATTTACGATAGCCATTACGAGGGCGCTGAGCAGGCCGCCGAACTAGCGCGCGAGTGGGCCACGCTCGAAGGCCGCATCGACCAACCGTTTTATGAGCAGATCCGCGACCGCCTCGTCTATCAGGCCGGCCACGCCATCGTCTGGCGCGACGCCATTGTGCAGTACTTTCTGAGGCTGAGCGGAATTCCCGACGAAAAGGGCCGCGCCGGGCATTATCCTGGACGGCTCGAAGCCGAAGACGCCAAGCTCACCGGCTATAAGATTATCGATGTGAATCCATGGGAGGACGCGTCGGGCGGGAAGGCGGTCTCGTGCGCAGAAAAAAGCTGCGCAGCCGAGTGGACTTTTGCAGGCACCGCGGGCAGGTACGACATTGCCGTCCAATACTTTGATCTGCAAGGTGGCGCGGCGCACTTCACGCTAAAGGTCAACGGCAAACCCGCCGCCACATGGGCCGCGGATGCAACTCTACCCTCGCGCCGCCCTCATGGCGATAACTCCACTCGGCGCACTGTTCAAAATATGGAGTTGAAATCCGGCGATGTTCTGCGAGTTGAAGGCGTACCCGATGGAGCCGATCCCGCTTCCCTCGACTACATCGAAGTCACGCCCGCGACTTAACAGCCCGCGGTGAAAGTCGAAAAGGCCGAAAAACATCCGTCAGGGGCTAAAGCCCGGCATTCTCTTGGCCTTCATTCGACACGACTAAAGTCATGCCCTGATACAAGGCCTCCGGGTTTGGGTTCGCGGTCGCCCACCCTTTCGCAAAGTGCGCGAAAGGATGGGGCACCCTCAGTGGTTGGGCGGATCAAGGATGCGCCACCCGCCACGGGACTTTCATAGGGACAGGAGACTCTAGAAGCCCGCCAACTCGCGATCACTCGAATCGCTGCTAAACTCGCTAACACCGCTGACCACGACTTATCCGACTGCCGGTAGGCCTGCCAGCGCCATCGCGATCTCTTCTGCCGGGTACTCGTAGTTTTCCAGCTTGCCGGCCTGATAGGCGATGTATGATGCCATGTCGAAGTGGCCATGTCCGCTGAGGTTGAAAAGGATGGTCTTCTGTTTGCCTTCCTGCTTGGCTTGCAAGGCTTCGGTGATGGCCGCGGCTACGGCATGGTATGACTCCGGCGCGGGGATGATTCCCTCGGCTCGCGCAAAGCGGACGCCTGCGGCAAAGGCGTCGAGCTGCTGCACGGTGACGGCCTCGGCCAGGCCGAGATCGAGCACGTGCGAAACCAGCGGCGCCATGCCGTGATAGCGCAGCCCGCCGGCGTGAATGCCGGGAGGAACAAAGGTCGAGCCGAGCGTATGCATCTTGACCAGAGGCGTCAGATGGCCGGTATCGCCGAAGTCGTAAACGAACTTGCCTTTGGTCATGCTAGGGCAGGCGGCAGGTTCCACTCCCACGACGCGCGCCTTGCTCTGGCCCTTGAGCTTGCGGCCGATGTAGGGCATTCCGAGGCCGGCAAAGTTGGAACCACCGCCCGCGCAGGCGATGACCACATCGGGATCGTCGTCGGCGAGGGCCATCTGCTCGATTGCTTCGAGGCCAATCACGGTCTGGTGCAGCAAGACATGATTGAGCACGCTGCCCAGCGCGTATTTGGTGTTGGGATCTTTCGCGGCTACTTCCACGGCCTCTGAAATTGCTATTCCCAGGGATCCGTTTGAATCCGGATGCTGGGCGAGAATCGCGCGGCCCGACTCGGTCTCGATGCTCGGGCTGGCGGTGACCGAAGCGCCAAAGGCCTCCATGAGCGCGCGGCGATAGGGCTTCTGGTCATAACTCACGCGCACCATGTAAACCTTGCAATCCAGGCCGAAGAACGAGCAGGCCATCGACAGCGCCGAGCCCCACTGGCCCGCGCCGGTCTCGGTCGAGAGATGCTTGGTGCCGTCCTGCTTGTTGTAGTAGGCCTGCGGCAGCGCGGTGTTGAGCTTGTGCGAACCGGCCGGGCTCACGCCCTCGTATTTGTAGTAGATGTGCGCCGGCGTGTCGAGTGCCTTCTCCAGGCGGCGCGCGCGGAAGAGCGGCGAGGGACGCCACTGCGCGTAGAGCTGCCGCACTTCGGCAGGGATCTCGATCTCCCGCTCCTGGCTGACTTCTTGCAAAATGAGGCTCATGGGAAAGAGCGGCGCAAGATCGGCCGGACCGAGCGGCTGGAGCGTTCCGGGATGCAGCGGCGGCGCCATCGGCGAGGGCAAGTCGGCGGCGATGTTATACCAGGCGAGGGGAATCCTATTCGACGGCAGGTTGTATTGAATTGTGTCCATGCGGAAGATTCTATCAGCGCAGACTCAGGCTCGGCCCGCACTTTCTTTCGGCATTCGAGGCCGTTTACTTGCCGCAGACGATCTGCGCGGCGCGGCGATACGAGCCAAAGTTGAAGGCATTCACGTAGCCCAGTCCGATCATCTTCTTCCTCGCCTCGGCACCGCGCCTGCCAGCCGGGCAGTAGAGCAGCAATACCTTATTCTTGTCCCTCACTCTGCGCGGCAGCGTCGATTCAATCTCATCCCTGCGGCAGGTTGATCGCGTTTGGAAGATGGCCGGAGTTGAATTCGCCCGCGATGCGCACATCGAGACCAATTCTGCATCTGCCACGCCAGGAATTTGCCACCCCGCAGCGCGGTAGTCCGCGGCAGGCACAATGGCAAAGCCACACTGCGCTGAAGACGGTATCGGCAGTTACAGACAACGATCACTGCAAACACAACTTCGACCCACCGTGTCATACATCCTCGCAACTTTGCAGTCCCTTGTAGCTCCGATAACCACGAATGAGTTTTATCCTGCTACGCCAAAGGCTTACCGTTCTAGTAAACTGAACGCGCTATGAGTTGTCTCTTTTGCAAGATCATTGAGGGCACGATTCCCTCGACGACTCTCTACCAGGACGAGTTGTGCTACGCCTTCGCGGACATCGATCCGAAGGCGCCGGTGCACATCCTCATCGCTCCGCGCGAACACATCGCCTCGATGGCCGAGGCCGGCCGGACCGACAGCGCGCTGCTGGGCCACCTGATGTGGGCCGCGGCGCGGATTGCCCGGGCCAACAACCTCGACAAGGGATACCGCGTGGTGGTCAATACAGGTCCTGACGGCGGCCAGTCTGTCGATCATCTCCACGTGCACCTGCTGGGCGGTCGCGCGATGGCTTGGCCTCCGGGATAGAGATTCCTCGGCACAGAAAACTGAGGGCGCTTCCTGGATGGAAGCGCCCTCGGTTACTTGCTCTCAATCGCCGTTACATGATCGGCTGTTGGCCAAGGTCTTCCTCGTCTTCGAGGCCATAGCGGCGCAGCAGGTTGGGCAGGCTCTGCGAAAAGGCCGAGCGCGGCATCACCGTGTCGCACCCTGCCTCGACAGCCTTGGCTTTTAGCTCGCCCTGCAGGTGGTTGAGAAAGCCGACGATCGAGGTCGTCTTCTTGAACTTCGCCTTGAATTTTGGAATGAGCGTGATGGGCTTGGCATTGAGATTGTTGAGATCGAAGACCAGTAGCTTGGGCCGCTCGGACTCGGGCAAGTCGTTCAACCGGGCTACGGTCTCCTTATCGGCGCCCTTTACAAACTCGACTTTGATGCCCAGTTTGCGCGCAGTCTCCTGAATCTTGGCCTGGAAGAAGAGATCTTCGATGAAGCAGAAGATGCGGGTTGAGGCATCGGCCCTCACCGGAATCGCCGGCTGCGCATCGTAAGCCTCAGGGTAGTAGCCGTTGTGGCCATTGCTGGTGATCTGGATCGTCGAGGGAGGACCGTCGGCTACGTTGCCGTTGACAGCGCGGTAGCTGTGGTCCATTGGGCCGACGAACTCCCTGGGGCCCTTTTGCTGGGAACCGCCCTTGCGCCTGCCCTGGTGCTGGCCGGAGGTGCTGTTTCCTGGCTGGCCGGGCGCCGCGCTGCCCTTCTGGAAGAACTTCTTTTTCTTCTTTCGTTCCTGGTTCTGCTGGCCGCCCTGCCGGCCACCCTGATTGGGCGCGGCAGCCTTGTGTTTTGCCGGCGGCGGCGGGGGTGGAGGCGGCGCTTGCGGCGGAGCCGGGGTCTGCGCCTGAGGCTGTTGGGTCTGTGCGGCGGCTGCCTGGCTGCTCTTGTTTTTCCGGCGGCGGCGGCGGCGCCGATGCCCTTGTAACTGTCCCTGGCCGTTGGCCGGGACCGGCCCCAATTCAAGTTGGGGCTGCGTTGGTTCTGTCGTCATGCGTTTGCTTCCTGATGCATTTCAGTGTTATGGATTGCGATATTCAGCATTTGCCCTAAGGTCGCCGCTCCCTGGTGGAAGCGCCGATTCAGCCACTCCAGCTCCCCATGACCTCGGTGAAGATGCCTTGGCCGCTGCGCACACAGGAGCGGGATATATCTACTCCATCCGATTGTCAGGATCGGCGCGGCGCTGCCGGCTCTTTACTCAGGTGATGCCCTTCCTCATGAGAAACTTCGCTGCCCTAAAAAACTGCGATGAATGGATCTGCCCGGCGAAGTTTCTTGCTCTGCGGCGAGCTTGCTCTGCCCTTTCGGGTGGCACGCGTCAGCCGCTTCACAGGCAAGTCTGATACTACAGTGAATGGGTGCGGCTGGCAAGTGACTCCAACATCCTCTTAGCTCCGGTAGTAACAAGGCGGCGATGTATTGGGAGTCAAAATCCGCTAAACGCAAGAAACGCCACTCCCCCAGAGTGGCGTTTCGCTGTCCCGCGCTGGTCACTGGCCCCCCAACTAAGTGGCCGGCGGTTCATCTCCACCGCGCCTTGAGACTTCCCCGACTGGTCAATCCCTTTTGAGGGCCGCTACATTGGCGGTTGCTCTTGCCGGGTGTCTTCTTTTTCTTTGGGCTGTCAGGAATGCTTCCAGCAGCCGGTACAATCACTGGCACCCTACTATTAGCAATCTTGATACCAGTCTAAGTTTCTTTATTTCTCAAGAGCTTGTGCAGGCCGGAGCGTCCTAGGTTTTTGGTTTTTGGAATTCATTTTGTCGGAAAACTTCTAAAAAACATATCAGCGTTTTCCTACACCTGGCATTTTGGGCAATAGTGGGTCCCCCGCCCGGCCAGCAGGATGCGCCGGATGGGCGTCTGGCAGTGGCGGCACGGCTCTGCCGTGCGGAGATAGACGCAGTGCTCCAGTTGGAAGAAGCCGCGCACGCCGTCGGCGTCGACGTAATCGCTGACGGAGGAGCCGCCAAGCCGGATGGCGTGCTCTAGAACCTCGATCAAGGCCAGCCGCAGACGTTCGAGTTCCGTCCTGGTCAGCCGGCCACAGCGGCGGCGGGGGCGGATTCCGGCGCGGAAGAGGCTCTCGTCGGCGTAGATGTTGCCTACTCCAGAGAGCAGACTCTGGTTGAGCAGGGCGGCCTTGATGGCCAGTCGGCGAGGGTGAAAGATCTGAACAAACTCCTCGGCCAAGACAGCCAACGGGTCGGCCCCCGGAGCGCTGAAGCCAGAGCTGCGGCTCAGGTCGCGGAACTCGAACCGTCCGAAGCGTCGCGGGTCGACGAAGCGCAGCTCGCGGCCGCTGGCCAGGCTCAGGCGAGCGTGAGTGTGGGCGGCGACGGGAGCCTCGGGAGTGGTGACCAGCAACCGGCCGGTCATACCGAGATGGACGATCCATTGGGCTGCTGGCGCGTTGGCATTGCCGTTCACAGGCGATCCGCTTGCAGGGCCCAGCTCGCAGACGATGTGCTTGCCTGTGCGGTGAACTTCTAGGATCGCACGGCTATCGAGGCCTTTGGCCTGGCGGGCTGGCGGCGTTTTGAAGGGCTCGCGGTGCCTGCCAAACCAGACTTCAATGATGCGATCGCCGCGCAATCGATCGTTCACTCCGCGGGCGATGGTCTCGACCTCAGGCAGCTCGGGCATCGGTTTATTCTACTGAAGGGTCTTCGAGATTGAATTGAGGGAGACTGCGCATTTGCTCGTAAGCGACTGCGAGCATAAGAAGAAATAGAAGCACCGGAGAAGCCTTGCGTAAAGGGGTCCTAAGAATGTGTTGAAAAACCTGGATGACCGGAATTGAACCGCCCTACGATTCGTTTGTGCGAAGGGGCCACCAGGAGTCCAGGCTTCCACAGTATACGGTTCTAGATGTTGATTTGAGACCATACCCAAACAAATTCGGGATTCAATTCGCATGGCATTCTTGCGGCAAAACGGCCGGATCAACTCTGGCACGGTCAATCTGACTACGCCGATTCAAATCGAATTCGAAAAGCCATGTCTGAGGTCGGTCAAAGACGGCAGTGATCCCACTCGCCTTAACAAAAAGTCTCTGTTTCGACTTATCGATCCGTACGTCTGCGGGATAGATGTAGTCCCCCGCATTCGCAGCAGTAACGATTGATCCATCTGACGCGTATTGCACATCGATCCGCCCACCGGGCATTTGAGCGCCTCTTATGCGTATGTTCTCACCAGATGATGCTTTGAGGGAGACGTCCCACATGCGTGTGGGAGGATTGGACTCCGAATCATCTGCCCGTGTGGGAATACACTCTGCGTTTTTGTACCCCGTGATTGTCGGACTGTTTCGGACGACGTGATTGCAGCTAGTCAACAATGTGAAACTAAGCAGTCCACATAGCGCGATCTCGACTCGCATACGGGCTCCCCGACAAATACTACGAAAATCCGTTCAAGGAAGTTGCCTGCTACCCGAATCCGTGCCGCCCTACTTCTTTTTGTGCTCGCCGCGAATGCGGCTGGCTTCGAAGCTCACGATCTTCCACGAGCCCTGCTTGTCCTTCACATAGACGCGGGTGTAGCGGAAGCCGCCGGAGATCGGGCCGTTGGGCGAGGCGCCTACGACATCCACCCTGGAGGTGACGAGCGCGGTTGTTCCGTAGAAGCGCACTCTGCGATCGGAGACTGTGATGACCGAAAAATGCGTTGTCGGATTGCGCAGATTGGCCAGTGCCTGCTCCTTGGATTGGAGCGTGCCGTTGGGCAGGATGGCCATGTAGTCGTCGGCCAGCAGTTTGTCCATGGCCGCCGTGTCTGCCTTCATCAGGGCGTCCCGCCACGCATCCTCCAACTGGAAGATCTCCTGGCGGCTCTCGTGCTTCTCGGCCCTGGGCATTCCGGCCGAAGGGGGTTGCTGCGCGGGAAGCGCCGGCGCGAGCGCAGCGATCAAGAGCAGGGCATTCGCCGTCCGGCGGCGGACGTGACTGCCGGGGCTCATCGATCCGGAACGCATGATTGTAACGGATGGTAGCCCGGAATGAGGTCGCGGGTCAATCGATTTCAGCGAACTGCGGGTTACCGCTGCATCAATCGTCTGCAAATGGCGTCTCCGCCGGTGATCCTACCACTCCGGGAGGGCTTATCTTCCCATTTCAGAGGTTTGGACGAGGGCCGAGGCTCAAACGAGAGCGATGAGATTTTCGACAGCGCGCTCGCGCATCTTCTGATAGAGTCCGCCCACGGCATAGAGCTTGAAGTGCGCCGACTCGCGATGCGCTGCGAGGGCCTTGGCGTCCCGGTACTGTTCATAGATAAGCACGGTGTCGGGATCGTCCTCGAGAAAGTGAGGGATGTAGTGGACGCATCCCGGCTCCTGACGCGAGGCTGCAGCGAGGGCGCGCAGGGTTTCGGCGATTTCGACGCGATCTTCCGAGGCAAACTTAAGCCGTACACTGAAACTGATCATAAGAGCGGTATCCTCGTTGTGTTCCCGATGCCGGAGTCACGCCTAACGGCCATCGGCCCTCTGGCACAGGTAAAGTTTACGCGTGGATGCTCTCAAGGGCCGCGGCAAACTCCGGCAGAAGCATGGTCTGCTCCCGATCTGGTCCGGTCGACACCATTCCGATCTTCGCTCCGCTCTCGCGCTCCTGAAAACGCAGATACTCACGCGCCTCTAGAGGCAGCTTTTCGAACTCGGTGACGCCTTCGGTCGAGGAGCGCCAGCCTTTCATTTTGGTATAGACGGGCTTGATCGCTTCGAGGCCCTGCACATCGGCGGGAATCTCGTCTGTCACCTTGCCGGCGATCTCATAGCCCACGCAGATGGGTATTTCGTCCAATTCATCCAAAACGTCGAGCTTGGTGACGACCAGCCACTCGGCGCCATTGACCTGATTGGAGTAGCGCAGCAGAGGAATATCAAGCCAGCCGCAGCGGCGGGGCCGGCCGGTGACTGCACCATATTCGTTGCCGCGCGCCCGCAGGTGGTCGCCCACCGCATCGTGAATCTCGGTGGGGAACGGACCCTCGCCAACACGCGTGACATAAGCCTTGGTCACCGAGATCACCGTGCCGATGGCCGTCGGTCCCACGCCGGTGCCGGTAGCAGCTCCGCCGGCGGTGGCCGATGAAGAGGTCACGAAGGGGTATGTGCCATGGTCGATGTCGAGCATCGTGCCCTGCGCCCCCTCGAACATCACGCTGCCGCCCTCGCGCAGAACCTTGTTGAGCAGGCGGCTGGTGTCTGTTACGAAAGGCCGCACCTGCTCGGCGGCCGCGGCGTACTCGTCGTAGATCTGCGCCGGGTCGAGCGGGTCCGTGCCGAAGAGAGCGTGAACGATCGCGTTCTTCTCTTTGCAGGCCGCCTCGATGTGGGTCTTGAGCAGCTCAGGCCTGAGCAGATCGACGATGCGCAGGCCGCTGCGCGCCATCTTGTCTTCATAGGCGGGTCCGATGCCGCGGCTGGTGGTGCCGATCTTTTTGCGTCCGGGCGCGCTCTCGGCTGCCAGCTCGATCATGCGGTGATAGGGCAGAATGACCTGCGCGCGGTTGGAGACAAAGAGCTGATCGTCCACGCCGACACCCAGCGCGCGAAGCTTGGCTACTTCTTTCAGGAAGGCGATCGGGTCAAGCACCACGCCATTGCCGATGATGCCCCGGCAGCCGGGCCTCAGTACGCCACAAGGGATGAGTTGCAGCACGAACCTCTGGCTGCCAATGATGACCGTGTGCCCGGCGTTGTGTCCGCCGGCATAGCGAGCAACGGCGTTGAAGCGCTCGCTGAGCACGTCCACGATCTTCCCCTTGCCCTCGTCGCCCCATTGGGCGCCCAGCACCACCGCCGTCTTTGCTCGCATGTCGGTCCGTTCCTTGAAATCTGTGTGTTGTGCCTGATTTTGGAGATTGACAGTTCAGCCTCGGCAGTCCTTTCCTCAACACTTCAAAAGGAATCCTGGGCTGAAGAAGGAGGCGCCGGCCCACGCGGGGAGCACCATCATCAATGATAAACCCTGGCCGCATGAAGTTCATTCCCTGGAATAAAAGGGCCGTGATAAGATTTCCGGCCTCTTGGCCGCAACTAACCCTAAGATGCCGGGTCTAAGAAAGACAGCCGCTTTTGAGCCGGAGGCTGGAATACCGTGCTCCCGACGGCCGGAAGTCCATGGTCTCGCTACCGATCTTGCTCTAGGGGCGACCCGATGGGTACGACTGAGAGGGAAGATGAGACACCCAATCTCTCTGGCCCAAGCCCGCCTCTCCGGCATGCTCTTTGCAGGGGTGATCACAGAAGGCCTCTCACAAGCGATTCAATTCTCGCTTGCACCGGTTGTGGCGGTGTTTTTGCTTCTGGTTGCGCTCTCTGGGCAGCCGGCGGCAGGCCAAGTAGATCCGAGATACGCTGAGGGTTATTCGTCGGCAGATGGGAACCAGCCTCAAGCTCCTGTTCAGCAGCTTGGCGCGGCGCGGCTCCAGCAGCTGGTGGCTCCAATCGCGCTTTATCCGGACACGCTCGTTGCGCAGGTGCTGGCTGCTGCTACCTATCCCGCCCAGGTGGTCGGCGCCGACCATTGGGTTGCATCCCAGGGATATGCCTCTCCCGAGCAGATTGCCGCTGGGGCGGATACGCAGACCTGGGATCCAAGCGTGAAGGCGCTGACAGCGTTTCCGCAGGTGCTGGCTCTGATGGACCGCGATTTGCAATGGACCACCGATCTGGGCAACGCCTACTATAACCAGCCTCAGGACGTGCTTGGGACCGTGCAGGTTTTGCGGCAGCGGGCGCAGACGGCCGGAACCCTGCAAGATTCTCCACAAGAAGCGGTTAGCTACAACCAGGGATATATCCAGTTGGCTCCGGTCAACTCTCAGGTCGTCTATGTGCCGGCCTACAACCCATGGGAGGTCTACGGAGAGCCGGTCACACCTTATCAGGGCTTTTCGCTGCTCGATACTCTTGGATCGATCGCCGGCTCATCGCCCGTGAGATTCGGCATGGGGATCGCAATGTCGGCCTTTAGCCGCACCCCTTTTGGATGGGCTGGCTGGGCTCTCGACTGGCTCACTCAATCCGTGCTCTTCCATCAATCGAACTACACCTCGAACAGCACATCTGTTGCACACTGGGGTCTTCCGTCGAATGGCCAGGGATATCGGCCAGGATTGCCTCGGCGGCCGGCGCCTTTGGATCAGAGCCGCCTGAACCCATCTCGGGAGGGCTTTGGCCGCCCGGCCACTGAATATAGCCGACGGGTGTTCGCCCGCCAGTCTGATCGCAATCCGGAGAACTATAACGAGCGCAGATCGTATGAGAACACCGAGCGCCCCAATCGCGGCGATTCCGACCAAGGGTTCCAGGGCTACAACCATTTCCAGGCTCCCGTTAACATGACCGCCAGGCAGCAGGCCGAGACACGTTCTGGTTACGGCTCCGGTTTCTTTGGCGGGTCCGCTCAGAACTATCCAAGCCGTCCTGCTCCTGTTTATCGCAGTCCAATGCAGAACTGGCGCGGGCCGGAGTCCGAATCCCAGCGCGGCACATTTGCTCAGCGCTCGTATCAAGATTCGGGTCAGCGCTCGGGCGAGCGTTGGGGCGAGCGGTCTTATCAGGCCTCAGCAGGCCGCGGCTTTGCGGAACCCTTGGCCAAGCCGGCGCACTCGGGCGGCTTTCATCTCTTCGGCAGCGGCCACAGTGCGGAGAAGTTCAATTCCAGCGGCGGATACATGCCCAAGGGCCATGGCATCGGCAAGAGCTTCAGCAAGGGGCATTCTGGTGGGGGTGGTCATTCCAGCGGCCACCACAGCGGCGGACATCACCACTAAGAACCAGGGCAAGGTCTGAGACTGACGCGAGGATCGAGCCCGCTCTTGAGATCCGCCTCTTCTGAATCACCGTGAAGACACCAAAGTTTTAATCCTTCTCACTCCACACAAAATTATTGTTTGTGCATCGCCGATATGAGAGATGTGCGCCTCCCAAGCTTGTGGGGATTTGAGACCCTGCATGGATTGCGCATGCAAATCGGCTTAGAGAAGGGTTATTGTGATGAGCCAAATCAGATTCCTATTGATGATGGCAGGCCTTTGCCTGCTCTCTGCCTGCAACGGCGCCAGCGATCACACTCCAGGCCTTACCAACCCCGGCCAGCCACCTGCCACCAACACAATCTCGGGCACCGTGCAATTCAAAGGCGCGCCGTTGGCGGGAACGACGGTGACGCTCTGGCTGACGAACACGAATACGATCGTGCAGACCACGACCAGCGATGCCAATGGCCAGTACAGCTTCTCTGGCCTCTCGACATCGGGCAATGCCACCGCGGTCTATCAGCTCTGGGCCAGCAAGACGGGATATGGCTTCTATCCCACGGTGGGCAGCGGCGCCGAGGTGATCCGCTGGGATCACACAGGCAATCTACAGGGCAATGGAGTGACCGACGTCGGAATCTACTTCACCGTGATCCAGTTTGACTCCCTGCCCAACAGCTCCCTCAGCGGCGCCAACTTCAGCGCATACGACGGCAGCAATCCACCGCTCAGCCTTCCGGCAACCGGCCAACAAACCAGCTATGCGAGCGGCGATGATGCCTCTCTGAAAAAGGGCGTCGCCTGGCCCGCGAACCGCTTCACAGTTCAGAACGGAACGGTCACCGACAGCCTCACCGGCCTCGTCTGGCCCCAAAACGCCGGCTGCTTCGCTCCGGCTGTCTTTGCGACGGCATTAACCGAAGTCAACCAGTTGGCCAGCGGCTCCTGCGGGCTGACAGACGGATCAAAGGCAGGCGATTGGCGCATGCCGAACATCAACGAGCTGGAGAGTCTGGTCGATGTATCGGCGGCCAATCCTGCCCTTTCCGCAGGCAATCCCTTCACGAACGTCTCGGAGGGGAATTATTGGTCCTCGACAAGCTATTTTGGCGGCCAAAACGGATCTCCGAACGACTGGGTCATCCGCATGAGCGACGGCAGTTACGTCAATGACTCCGTAGCCAACGCCAAGACAACCGCGAATAACTCAGTGTGGGCAGTGAAAGGCACCGGCCCTGGAACCATCAAGCTGGAATCGACGGGCCAGTACGTCACCTACGCCACCGGCGATGACGGTTCCGTCCAATCTGGCGTGCCGCTGACCTTTGAACGCTTCGTCGACAATGCCGATGGCACCGTCACCGATACCGTCACCGGACTCGTCTGGCTCGCGCAGGCCAATTGCATTCAGGGCACGTGGGCCTCCGCTCTCAACACCGTGAACAATCTGGCCAGCGGGCAGTGCGGACTCACCGATGGCTCCAAGCCCGGAAGCTGGCGAATGCCCAATCGCAAGGAGATGGAGAGCCTCTCCGACCGCATGGTCAACAACTTCGCCGACTACGTCGACCAGCTCTACCTCAACCCAGACGGCACGGTCTTCAGAGAACCGATCTTTTCCGGCTTCACCGGCTACCAGTTTTACTGGACCTCCACGACCGACGCAGCCAACACCAGCCTCGCGTGGACGCTCTTCAGCTGCGACTATGGCGTCTACAGCGCACCGAAGTCCAACACCAGCTACACACTGGCGGTGAGATGAAGTGCTAGCCTGTGCTTAATGACAGGAGACCTGACCACGGAACGTCTGCTGCTGCGCCGATGGCGCGAAGCCGACCGGCTGCCATTTCAAAGGATCAACGCCGACCCGCGCGTGATGGAGTTCCTGCCAGGTCTGCTTGCACCAGATGAGTCGGATAAGCTGCTCGATCGCGCCGACGCGCACTTCGAGCAGCACGGTTTCGGTCCCTTCGCCGCAGAGCTTCGCGAGGAAGGGACCTTCCTTGGCTACATCGGCCTTTATGTCCCGGCCTTTGAAGCTCACTTCACCCCGGCTGTTGAAATCGGCTGGCGGCTCGACGCGAATTATTGGGGCTGCGGGCTGGCCACCGAAGGCGCACACGCGGTTGTTCGCCACGCCTTCACGGATCTAGGGCTAGATCGGCTTGTCTCGTTTACCGTGCCTGATAATCTGCGATCACGCCGTGTGATGGAAAAGCTCGGCATGACCCACGATCCACGCGACGATTTCGACCATCCGCGTCTGCCGGAGGGCCATCCACTGCGGCGGCACGTGCTCTATCGGTTGAACCGCCAGCAATAAGCGACTCCTAAGCGGCTGTCGGTTCGGCCTGCTTGCGTGCAAAGATCTCGCCGGAGAGCAACAGCAGAATTCCGGCCACCCATAGGAAATGACCGACCAGCGGAACCAGCGGGTAAAGCGCAAAGAAGACCCACGTCCCGATAAGGAAGAGCATGATGATCGCCGCCACAACGCGGCGCGGCCAGCGAAAGACAGGAAAGAGCAGAAAGATCAGATAGAGCACCAGCAGCGGATTGATCCAGCCGCTGAAGACCGCCAGAAAGTCCTTCGAGTTCCACATCTCGCGGTTCAATGTGTTGACGAGCGTGACCCATGCGCAGCGGGAGCCTCGCAGCATCATCGGCGCGTCGTTGCCGGGCGATGCCATCTCGCGGACCGCCGGCAGAAAAAATGCCCCGACATAGATACAAAGCCCCACGATCCGGGCGATCAAAACCGAACGAGTTGCCATTGCGCTCCTCGTGCTCTGCGACATCTAACTCTCCTGCGAATCAATCAAATACGAATTAGTCCATCATAATTCATCGGGACCCGGCGACCCTCTGCAAACCACCACTGCATCTGCGATGCGCGCCGCCTCGACGGCAGGACGAACAGCGTGGACACGCACGATCGAAGCCCCTCCCAAGATAGACGCCACTATCGCGGCTACGCTCGCCGTCTCACGTGCTTCGACGGGTGCATCGGTTCCGCCATAGAGCGGCGCCAGCGCCCAGCCGAGGAAGGATTTGCGGCTAAGGCCGGTGAGGAGCGGCCTGCCGAGCTCCAGTAACTCCTGCTGCCGCGAAAGAAGGAAGAAGTTCTCTTCGAAGCGCTTGCCAAAGCCATAGCCGGGATCGAGCACGATGGCGCCAGGCGGAATTGTCGCTGCAAGAGCCAGCTTTAGAGATTCCGACAGGCCCTCGCGCACCAGACACATCAGCTCAGCAGAAGGGAGCCGCGTCAGCTCGCGCCACTCGTCGGGCCGCCCCCGCGTGTGCATCAGAACAACGCCACAGCGCGCCCCGGCGCAGACGGATGCGATCTCAGCATCCCACATGAGGCCGCTCACATCGTTGACAATCTCCGCGCCCGCCCTCAATGCCGCTCGCGCCGTCGCCGCCTTGTAGGTATCCACCGAGAGCAGTGCGTCGGGCCGCAGCTTCAGGATTCCCTCTAGCACAGGCAGCAACCGCGCCTGCTCTTCATCGGCAGAGACGGTTGCCTGCGATCCAGGCCGGGTGCTTTCGGCGCCCAGGTCCAGCAGGTCCGCGCCTTCGTCGAGCAACGCCAGCCCGTGCGCCACAGCGGTTTCAGGATCGAGAAAGGCGCCGCCATCGCTGAAGGAGTCCGGCGTAATGTTGACCACGCCCATCACCAGCGTGCGACGGCCCAGCTCGAGTGTGCGGGTTCGCAGTTGCCATTCGGTTATCGGTCGCTCTGTTTGGAAAAGAGAACTCACCTCTCGATGGTACCCCGCGAGGTGGATTTCTCCTGCTAAACTCGCTGCATGAAGCACTTCCGCCGGTTCTCAGCGATCCTGTTGACTCTGGTTTCAGCTTCCCCCGTCATGGTTTCGGCCCAGGCTCTGGCGCAACACCCGGCTGTGGCTCACACGGCAGCGGCACGAGGCCCGCTTGCCGAGCGTATCCAGGCGATTCTCGCCGAACCGGCGCTGAGCCATGCGCAATTTGGCATCAGCGTGGCCACGCTCGACGGCCACCCGATCTACGGGCTGAATGAAGGCAGGCTCTTTGTACCAGCCTCGAATGCAAAGATGGTAACCACAGCCGCAGCCTACGCGCTGTTGCCCGTCGAAACCCTCACCTGGACCACCAACATCGTCGCCAGCGGCGAGATCGACAGCGGTGGCGTGCTGCATGGCGACCTGATTCTGCTGGGCGCTGGAGACCCCACCCTCAGCACCCGTCGCTATCCTTATCGGCCGCCCGAGACCCCGAAGGCTTCCCCAGTTGCGAGCCCTGCAGCCCCGACCGGCCCGATCGAGCAGCCACCCGCGCAGCCCAAGGCGACTGACGTGCTCAATCTCCTCGCCCAGCAAGTCGAGGAATCCGGCGTTCGCACCGTGGAGGGCAGCGTGGTGGGAGACGACAGCTTCTTCCTCGACGAGCCCTACGCCACCTCATGGGCCTGGAATGATCTCATCTGGAGCTATGGCGCGCCGGTCTCCGCGCTCACCTTCAACGAGAACACGGTGGAACTGAACGTGATCCCGGAGGCCGGGCCCGCCACAGAACCGGCAGCCGGCGGAGACGCGACGACCGCTGCACAGGCCCCTCCGGCAAATGCCGAGTGGATTCCAGAGGTCGACTACTACACACTCGATAATTCGATGACCGCCGCGCCCAAGGGTGAAGTCGCTCATCCGGGACTCGATCGCCAGACCGGCAACCGCATGGTGCGCACCTGGGGTACGGTGGCGCCCGAGGGCTTCCATGTGAGCCTCGCCGTTGAAGACCCTGCCGAGTTCACCGCCGCGGCCTTCAAAGATGCGCTGCGCATCCGTGGTGTCACCGTCAACGGCGGCTACTCGTCGCGTCACAAACTCTCGACTGGAACCGCCGATTACTCCGATGAGCGCGCCGTGCCGCTTAGGCTCGCTCCCTCCGATCTCGCAACGGTTGCCGCGCCGCTAGAGAACCGCAAGGTACTGGCGACGCATGTCTCGGTACCAGTGGCCCAGGACATTGCTGTCATCAACAAGACCAGCCAGAATCTGCACGCCGAGCTGCTGCTGCGGCTGCTCGGAAAGGTGCATGGCGAGGACGGCAGCTTTGCCGAGGGCGCGCGCGTGGTGCGGCAGTTTATGGTCAACGCCGGCGTCGAAGATGCCGACTTCTTCTTCTACGACGGCTCGGGGATGAGCAACGACGATCGCATCGCCCCGCGCGCCTTCACTCAACTGCTGGCCTATGCCTCGCGCCAGCCCTGGGGCCCGGCCTGGCGCGAGAGCCTGCCTGTCGCCGGAGTGGACGGCACGCTGATCAACCGCTTCAGGAGTTCTCCGCTGAAGGGCCGGATGTGGGCCAAGACCGGCACGCACAACGAGGCGAATACGCTTTGCGGTTATCTGACCACGGCGAGCGGCAAGACTCTGGCGTTTTCGATTCTTGTCAACGGCCATCGCCCCGGCAGCGAAGCCGAACTAAAAGCCATCGACCGCATCGCCGAGGCCATCGCGGCGGCGGAATAGCAGCTAGTGGTGTAGTTTCCGAACTGCCGATCCGACCGGAACACGGTGTAGTAGACTGTTCGCTGAATTCACTTCCTGTGGTCAAAGTGTTTAGAAAGTGGCTGGCATGAAAGTCCGCTGCAGCACGACTTCGATTTCTGCTTTGGTTCTCTCCCTATGTCTAGTAACGGCGATTCCGGCGGCCCTGAGCAACGCCTCAACCTGGAATGAGTCCACCATTAAATTGCCCTATGGGGCGATTTGGAATTTCCTGGCGCCTTTGGGCTTTGCTTACTTCGGGATCGTGGCGATCGGCTTGATTGTCCTCTGGACCGGATATAGAAAAAAGGAGCGCTGGGCCTGGTTCGTCATGCTCATCGCACTTTTGTTTTTTTACCTCCCCTCCTACGCGCTGCCCGTGCTCCTGCAAATACGGCGCTTCGGGTGGCCTTATTTGCTGTATTTGCTCGGGGCTTTCCGGATAGGAGGATGGTGGTATTGCTGGATTGCGTCCTTTCATCCTGGTTCCGCAGTTGGTATGGCAAACTGGCCTATTGCAACCACGATTCGACCTCTTGAGTTTCTCGTGATGTTGAGCGCACTGCTCCTTCCGGCGAAGGCGTTTTTCTGGAGGCCCGCTCCTGGCCAGCTCGGAATGCGAACGAAAATCGCGACGTTATTGGGGAAACGAACCTGGGTCTGGGTGCTTGCACTGCTTCTAGTCATCGTAATAGCTACCGCCTTCATGGTGAGAAATCGCTTAGCTTCATATCAAAACAGTGTTGCTGAGAATTGGCAGTCGAATGTAATGCCCTGGTTCTCGCGATACCCCATGGTGCAAGTCGACTTGGCCAAGGCAGAGAATGCCGTCGCCATGCCGGAGGCCGGCAACGATGATGCCACTGTCGTCGCTATTACGCGCAACAGCATGGTATTTTTGGGAGCGAACAAAATCGATCCCGCCGAACTCGGCAGTTACATCCGCGACAAGCTAGCCAATAAGACTGACAAGGCGATTTATCTCCGCGCGGATGCTCGCGCGCAGTATCGAGTCGTAGAGAACGCCATCGACAATCTGCGCAGCACGGGTACGAAGGAAGTAGGATTGCTGACCAAGAGGAAGGAAGACGTCCAGCCGGAAGACTATCTTTGGATTGGCAATCCCCTGATTAGATCGGTGGGGCTGGAAGTATTAATCCCTACTCTACCTGAGACACCCACAAGAGTATCGAGTCTCCAAGACAGCGACAGCGCCAGCATTGTTCATGTTATCTATCGTCCGAACGAAGCCGCGGCCTACAAGATCGACGGGGGCGATGTTGCTCACGACGAGTTGCGGTCCAAGTTGACTGAGATCTATGCCCACCGCGCTGAGCGCGTGATGTTTGTTCAGGGCGACGACAATCTGCGCTTTTCCGACATCGCCGATGTCATCGATATCGGGATCGCCTCCAACGCCGATCACATCGAGCTAATGACGCAAGTTGTAACGGCCGGCAATTAGGGCCCAATCAAGTACGAGGCCAGTTCGCCAAACGTTAGGATAAAGCCAAATCCACCCGTGAAGAATCCGCGTGAGCGCGACCCTATCGTCTGCAATCATGGACTCCTGCTGTATTGCCGGCTAACCGGAAACTACACCGCCGCCAGCCAGCCCGGCCTCGCAATCGACCTAGTATCATCAGAGCCAGATGCGCACTCGTTCCCTCTGCTCCCAATTGGCCACTTCGCTCGTCTTTCTCACGCCCGCACTGGCCCTCGCCATGTTAATTGGCGCTGCGCTCTCCGGCTGCCGCTCGCTGCCGCCGTCGAAGCCCGAGGCTCTCTGGACCATCGAGGAGGCCCGCGGCGCGCAGGTCTATCATCAGGCCTGCGCCAAGTGCCACTATCCAACCACGACCAAAGGGATGAAAGGGCCCGGCCTGCAGGCCATCACCAAGGTCAAGGCCATGCCCTCAGGCGCTCCGCCAACGGACGAGCGCCTCGCCTACACCATCATCCACGGCCGTGGAATGATGCCCGCCACGCAACTGACCGAAGACCAGCTCAGCGACCTGCTAGCCTATCTGCACACACTATGAACGACCCCGAGAACGACGAATCCCAGACCGGCGAATCCGTAACCGGCGAGCCCAGCCAAGAGAGCGGCGCGGAGCCAGCCGCAAAATTCGAGCAGAGCACCATCAAAACCCTGCTGCAAATGCCCGGCCTGGTCGCCGTCGCTCTTTACATGATCGTCCTGGCGGGCATTGACATTGTGAGCGTAGCCGGCCACCAGATTCGAACCATATTCCTGATCCTTGCGGTGCTCTGGATCGCGGCCGGCCTGGGACTGCTGATGCTGCAGCGCTGGGCCTGGGCCATGACGGCGGCCACCCTCGCTCTGTTGGTTGCCCTCCTCTTCTGGAGATTCGCCGCCAACCACCAGTTTCCCTTCGCAGTGCAGGGCCTCATGAGCCTGATCGTCTTCTTCTACCTCGTCCGCACCTCGGTGCGCGCGAAGCTGCACTAACGGCCCTACCAGAGGACCTTGCAGACATTTGCTGCACGAAACTTGCTGTCGATCGTGACGAGGGTGCTTCCCTCCACGCGGGCCGTCGCTGCAATTAGCCGGTCTACAGGATCGCCGTGAAACGGCTCGGGAAGCGTCGCTGCCTCCAAAGCGATCATTGCCGTAACCGGGTGCAAAATGAAGCAACCCTGCAGTCGTTCCAGCAACGCCGCACCGGTGAGATGAAGCCGGATGCGGCCCCGCATGCTCAAGTAAAAGATTTCGTAGATCGTGGCCACCGAAACATCGGGAAGCGATCCGTCCGCACCCTCCAGCGCAATCGCTTCGGCCGCCGCCTTTGAAACTCGCTCTGGCGACGTCATCAACCAGATCACAACGTGCGTGTCGAGAAGTATCATTCCGGCGGAAACGGAGACCGGTCATCCTTTAAATGGTCCCACTCCTCCACGGGAAAGGCCGGTTCAATCGGATCTGCGGCATCGCCGGGAACGGAGATCGCGCCTCGCAAAGAGTTGAAGATGAAATCGACATTTATCTTATGCACCGGCGCCTCCCCCGGTTCTATCAACCAGGCCAGTGGCTTGCCGCGCTTTGTTATCAGCACGGGCTGCCCAGTGGAATTCACCTCGGCCATCACCGCCAGGCACTTGGCCTTGAACTCTCCAGCCGCCATCGTCCGCATGGCCGATTACCTCAGGTCTAATATACATAGGACCATAGTCATTTGACCATGGTCATTTCATAAACCAACTGAAGGTTTTCCGCACAGAGACATCACCGGGAGATTGAGCCCTTGTCCCGGAGGATCAGGAACGGCCGCTCGACGCAGAGATAGAGCGCCGCCGCAACGGTCAGGCAACAGACCATATAGACACCAAGCCACGAAAGAAAACCCGCCCGAGCGATGCCGGGAAAACAACGGTCCACGAGATGGATCAGCTCCTTGTGCGTGAGGTAAAGGCTGTAGGCGAGAGTGGCAATCAGCTTTGCTCCGGGAATCCTGATTCTGCTCAAAAGCCCTTTAGTGCTGAGTGCGGACGCTACAAGAAGGCCGAGGCCGAGCGATAGCGCGGGGAAGCCAATCACGGTACCGAAGGCGGAGGCTCCCGTAACCGAAGACCAGTGGTCGCGGAAGAGCCAGGCTGAAAGACCAACCAGGCAAAGGCCCAGAGAGAAGAGCGTATGTCCCCTCCTGGCCAGTGTGCTCCACCAAATCGGGCGAAAGGTTTTCACCAGAGCAATCGTGACGCCTGCAAGCAATCCATCGAGACGACTGTAAGTGGGGTAGTAGATTCGCTCCATGTAAACGAGTCCCCAACTTTGACCGGCACTGGCCAATGGACGGAGCGTATGAAAGAGGATGAAGGCTCGAACGCAAATTCCAAACAACACGAGACCGCCCAGCACGGCCACGGTCTTTCGGAGCGATGGCCTGCGCATCGCAAAAAGGACGACGAGCGGCAATAACAGATAAAAGTGCTCCTCGATGCAAAGAGACCAGACATGCGAGAAGGCTTGGTTGACTCCATAATCGACGAAGAGATTCTGAGTAAAAGTGAGAAATTGCCAGAGCGGAGGGAGGTTGGGTCTTTCGCGCCAGACAGGGAGGACATAGTAAATTGCCAGCACCGTTAGATAGGCTGGCAGAACGCGGTAAAACCTGTTTCGATAGAAACCAGGCAAGCTCGGGCGCTCGTTGCTCCGATAAGGCCGCAATAGTTGTGAACCAATCAGATAGCCGCTGAGAACAAAGAAGAGATCGACTCCCATCCAACCCATTCGCGCCGCAAACTCCAGCATCGATGGCATGCTTCCAACATCATGAAAGGTATAGACGTGATACACCATGACGGAGAGAATCGCCAGGCTGCGCAGTGCGTCCAGACCGTGAGAGCGCGGGGCAGATAGGGTCAAGAGAATCTAATCCTCGATAATTCGAACTATCTTAGCGCATTCAGGACGAATCAGTGACTTTCGCCCATCGACCGATCGGCTCTTCCCGCTACAATAAAGCCGTGATGGAACTGGTGCAGATAGCCCCAACCCTCAAGGCTCCGGCGCCCAAGCCGGAGTGGCTCAAGGCGCGCGCGCCGGTGGGCGAGAACTACCACTCGCTCAAGCAGTTGGCTCGCTCGCTGCAACTCAACACGGTTTGCGAAAGCGCACACTGCCCCAATATTGGCGAGTGTTGGCACCACAAAACTGCGACTTTCATGCTGTTGGGCAATTTGTGTACGCGGCGCTGCGGATTTTGCGCGGTGCCGAAGGGGCGTCCGGAGCCAATCGACTTTGACGAGCCGCGCCGGGTGGCAGAGGCTGTGGCCTCGCTGGGACTGGAGTTTGCCGTGATCACCAGCGTTAACCGCGACGACGATCTTTTGGGTGGGGCGCGGGTCTTTTCGCGGGTGATTGAAGAGATTCGCCGACAGGCTCCGGGATGCAGGGTCGAGGTGCTGATTCCCGACTTTCAGGGCAATCCAGAGGCCATACGCACGGTTGTCGATGCAAAGCCCGATGTGCTGAACCACAATACTGAGTCTGTG
>Ga0181517_10000937_pt1 | contig 35196 bp, 26 predicted proteins | sample PEATcosm2014_Bin_31_FD_119748 | JGI IMG/M metagenome (GOLD analysis project Ga0181517, IMG submission 119748) | Peatland microbial communities from MTU Mesocosm Facility, Houghton, MI, USA - PEATcosm2014_Bin01_30_metaG | ecosystem: Environmental > Terrestrial > Soil > Wetlands > Peat | place... | reverse complement strand
CCTACTCCCTACTGCCTACTGCCTACTGCCTATTCCCTACCCCCTATTCCCCGTCCCGTACAATGAAGAAGATATGATTCGTTTCTCAACAGCCGGGGAGTCGCACGGCGAGGCGCTGATCGCCCTGATCTCCGGACTGCCGGCAGGCGTGCCCGTCGATGTGGAGTTTGTGAACCGCGAACTGTGGCGTCGCCAGCAGGGCTACGGGCGCGGCGGCCGCATGAAGATCGAGACCGACAAGGCGCACATCCTCAGCGGGGTGCGCCACGGCAAGACTATCGGCGCACCGATTGCCATCGAGTTGGTGAACCGCGACTGGAAAAACTGGGAAGAAAAGCTCCCCGTCGAGACCGGCGACCCGGCCAAACACCAGGCGGTGGCATCGCCGCGGCCCGGTCACGCCGACCTGGCGGGAGCGCTGAAGTACAACTTCCCCGATGCGCGCTATGTGCTGGAACGGGCGTCGGCGCGGGAGACGGCCGCGCGTGTGGCTGCCGGGGCACTGGCCAAGCAGATGCTGCGCACCCTGGGAATCGACGTGCTGAGCCACGTGATACGCGTCGGCCGGGCGGAACTGGAACGCCCCGCCACATGGGAAGAGATCTGCGCCCTGGCCGCGAAGGACGAGGTTGTCCTGGGTTGCGTGGACCCGGAAACCGAAGCCCGCATGAAGGAAGAAGTGGAAGAGGCGGCCCGCACTGGCGACACCGTGGGCAGCGTCTTCGAGGTGGTGGTGCACGGAGTTCCGGCCGGCGTTGGCACCTACGTCAACTGGGACGAAAAGATGGACGGCCTGCTGGCCCAGGCGGTGATGAGCATCCAGGCGGTGAAGGCAGTCGAGATCGGCCGCGGGGTCATTGCCAGCGCTTCGTTCGGCTCGCAGGTGCACGATCCGATTTATTACGCCAAAGAGGCGGCCGGCAAGCCAACCCGTTTTGAGCGGCATCAGAACAACGCCGGAGGCCTCGAAGGCGGGGTTTCGAACGGCGAAGACATTGTAGTGCGCGGGCACATGAAGCCCATTTCGACCTTGCGGCGTCCGCTCGAGTCGGTTCGCTTCGACACCCGCGAAGCCACCAGCGCAAGCTACGAGCGCAGTGACATTTGCGTCGCGCCTGCGGCCGGAGTGGTGGGCGAAGCCATGGTGGCGCTGACCGTGGCGCGGCTGGTCCATGAGAAATTTGGCGGCGACTCGGCCCTCGAATTGCAACGAAACTTCGCAGGGTACATCGAACAGATACGGAGCTTTTGACAAGACCAATGATTTTGAAGATTGTGAAATATCCCGAGCCGGTGCTCTCTAAACCCGGCGAACCAGTGACCGAATTCGACGACAACCTGCGCAAGCTGGTTGCGGATATGTTTGAGACGACCTATGCGGAGCAAGGCATCGGACTGGCCGCTCCGCAGGTGGGCGTTTCCAAGCGCCTGACGACCATCGACCTGAGCATGGGCAAGGATCCGAAGGAAAAGCTGGTGCTCGCAAACCCGGAGATCATCTACCGCGAGGGCCGGCTGTATGAAGAGGAAGGCTGCCTGAGCTTCCCCGACATCCGCGAGAAGGTGGTGCGCGCGGCCAAAGTGCGCATTCGCGCCCAGGATGAGTACGGGAAGTGGTTCGAAATGGACGGCGAAGACCTGCTTTCGCGGTGTTTTCAGCACGAAATCGACCACGTGGACGGGATGCTGTTCATCTTCCGCATGAGCGCTCTGAAGCGCGATGTGAATCTGCGCAAGATCCGCAAGCTGATTCGCGATGGCCAGTGGTAGAAACCGGTTATAGACACGAGGCAAGCGCATTGAAACTGGTTTTCTGCGGCACTCCGCAATTCGCTGTGCCCAGTTTCGAGGCCCTGCGCAAGGCAGGGCACGAGATTGCGCTGGCGGTCACCCAACCCGACCGCCCGGTGGGACGCCACCAGCTAATGACCGCTCCGCCGGTGAAAGCTGCGGCGCTGGCGGCAGGGATTCCGGTCACCCAGCCGGAAAAGATCCGCAACAACCTGGAATTCCGCTCTCGACTTGAAGAAATTGCCCCCGACGCGATCGTCGTGGTGGCGTACGGGCGCATCGTTCCGGCGTGGATGCTGGCGCTGCCGCGGCTGGGCTGCATCAACCTGCACGGCTCGCTGCTGCCGAAGTACCGCGGCGCGGCGCCGATCCAGTGGTCGGTGGCGATGGGCGACACGGTTACCGGCAACACCACCATGCTGCTGGAGGAGGGGCTCGACACCGGTCCGGTGCTGCTTCGGCAGGAGTTGGCTATCGGACCGGAGCAGACGGCAGCCGACTTGTTCGTCACCCTGGCCGAAGCGGGTGCACCCCTGCTGGTGGAGACGCTGGCGGGACTGGAAAACGGGAAGATTCAGCCCCAGGCGCAGGATCAAGCACAAGCAACGCTGGCCCCCATCCTTACCCGCGACGACGGCAACATGGACTTTGCGGCGCGTACTGCCGCTGACCTGAAGAACCGCTGGCGGGGATTCCAACCCTGGCCGGGGGCGTTTACGCAGCTGGACGGCAAAAAGCTGATCGCCCACCGCATGGAAGTGGCGAATCGAGCAGGACTGCCGGCCAGTTCCCTGCCCGGCCAGATTCATGTCGCGGAACATCGGCTGTTGGTGGCCTGCGCCCAGGGCACGTGGCTGGAACTGCTGGAAGTGCAGATGGAAGGCAAGAAACGCATGAGCGCGGGCGATTTTCTGCGCGGAAACCCGGCGGCAGCGACCGCGAACCTCGGGACCTTGAGCCACGGATTGGCCGGATAATGAGCGAAACACAAAAGAAGCCAGTCAAGGCCGGTCCACCCCGGCAAGCGCCCAAGAACCGGGAGGCCGATCTTTCCCCGGCCCGCAAAGCGGCCTTCGAGATTCTGCAGGCAGTCGAACGCGGGCAAACCCACTCCGACGAGTTGCTGCGCGGGCGGGCCGTCGAGGGACTGTCGGCGGCGGACCGCAACCTGGCCACTGCGCTGGTGTTGGGCGTGCTGCGCTGGCAGATTCAACTGGACCGCGAGTTGCAGGGGCGGTTGAGCCGTCCCAATGCGAAGCTCGACCCGGAGGTTCGCATTGCCCTGCGGCTGGGGGCCTTCCAGATTCTGCACATGGACCGCATTCCGGCGCGGGCGGCGATCGACGAGAGCGTGGAACTGGCCAAGCGGGTCGGCCAGCGTTTCGCCTCCGGCATGGTGAACGCGGTGCTGCGCAAACTGAGCAGCGCCGGAACAGCGCCCCCAGCAGACGGTAGCGAGGATTTGTGGTCGGAGCGGTCGATTACCGGCTCCCACCCGGCCTGGATGGTGGAGCGCTGGACGAGCTTCTACGGCGAGGAAGCGGCTGCCGGAATCTGCCGGCACGGGCAGTTGCAGCCGATGTCCGCGGTGCGGATACCCGAAACCGAGGTTGGTTCCAAGGTTGAAGCAGAACTTGGCACGGCAGGGATCGAGTTGGAGCCGGGCGAATTGTTGGCGCGTGCGCGGGTGGTGCTGGCCGGCGATGTGACCGGGTGCGCGGCCTTTCGCGAAGGCCGGGTGCGGCTGCAGGACGAAGGTTCGCAGCTAGTGGCTGAGCTGGCGGGTTATGCTGGCGGGTCCTCGAAAAAAGGAACCCGAAACATTCTCGACGCCTGCGCTGCGCCGGGCGGCAAGACGCTGATTCTGGCCGAGCGCAATCCGGGGGCAAAAATTCTGGCCTGCGAGTCGAGCAAGCCTCGTCTGGAGCAGATGCGGAAGCGGTTCGCAGGGCTGAAACACCGCGTGGAATGCAGGCTGCAAGATTCAGCGCAACTGGACACAACGGAAGCCTTTGACCTTGCACTGGCCGACGTTCCCTGCAGCGGGACGGGCACGCTGGGGCGGAATCCCGAGATTCGTCATCGTCTGCGCGCCGAAGACCTGGAGCGTCAGGCGGAGCGCCAGCGGGCCATTCTGAAGGCAGTTCTGCGCGCCGTGCGGCCCGGCGGAAGGGTCTTCTACTCAACTTGCTCCCTGGAGCCGGAAGAGAACGAGCAGGTGGTGGCCTCAGTGCTCGCGGAGACGCCCGAGGCGCGGCTTATTCCCCTGAACGAACGGCTCGTGGAACTGGACGCTGCGGGGATTCTGGCCGGCGGAAGCCTGGAGCGCCTGCGCGGAGCGTTGACGACGGAAGGATGCCTGCGGCTGCTGCCGGGGCGCTTCGGAACCGATGGGTTCTTCATCGCACAGATCGAGCGGTTGAGTTGAAGAGGATTGGTTCGTGCCCTCCCAGGTCCTCAAATGCGAGGGACCTGGGGCACCCAGCTTATTGCTCAATATAGAATCAAAATCGCTTTAAGGCCGCACAGCGTGCCCGTCTACGGTGAGTTCGCGCGGCGCGATGGCTCCGCCATTTTCCAGTGTGAAGGAAAGCATAAGGCGGTCGCCAGGACGGGTTGCAGCTCCCCTGGCTTCGTCCAGACAGAGCGGCCCCTTGGCCGCTTGACGGGCGCGCTCGTGGGTTTCATAGTAACTGCGGTCGCTGGCGGGAATCCCTGCAAATGAATCAATCGAAAAGCAGACTCGCACCCGATTCCCGGGCCGGGCGGAATCCGCAGGCAAATCGGCGACGCTGACCACTGTAACCGGAACTCGCCGCACCGCATTTGGCCCCGGCGCTGCACTTTCGGCAGAGCCATAGCGGTAATCGAACCAGCGCCAAGCCATGAGCCCCGACGCAAGGCAGATCAGGCCAAGCCAGATTCCGATGGAGACGCGCAGAGGGACTCGCATAGGTCTACTCCGCCGCCAGCCGGAGGGCTTCATAGTCGCGGCCGAGCACGCCGCAGAGGGCTTCGACAACCAGCTCGTGATCGGCGCGCTGCGGCAACCCAGAGACGGTGACGCTGCCGACGACTCCTGCGCCGGAAACAGTAATGGGAAAAGCTCCGCCATGGGTCGCGTAGTCGATGAGCGGCAAGCCGCATTGATCCTGAAGCGTCTCGTTCTTGAGCTTCAGCTTCAGCCCCACGGCGTAGGAACTGCGATGGAAGCGGGCCACTACGTTGTTCTTGCGGCGCACCCATTCGACGTTGTCCGGGGTGGTGCCTTCCAGCGCCGAGTAAAACAGCGGCTGCCCGAAGCGGCGCACGTCGATGACCACGGCCAGGCCCATCTCCACAGCCAGCATGCGCAGGCCGCTGCCCAGGTCCCAGGCTGTCTCTTCGTCGAAGCGGGGAAAAACAAGTTCCCGCTCCTGCAGGCCAATCTGTTCCAGATCTTCACTCCATCCCATTACGCGCTCCTCAAAGTCCCTGACCATCGTAAACCGGCAAGCCCTGAGGCAGCCCACCCTGGCGACAAAAACAAGAACGTCGCGAGGGTGGGGCGCCCAATCTTTGGACTGAGCCGCTAGCGGACCTCGGTGAGCGCGTCGGTGGCTTTGCTCATCTTGGCGGTGCGCTGCAGCTTGTCCCAGTTGAAGGGCTTGCCGTCGATGGCGCGCTTCACGGTCTTGAAGAGCACGATGCTGAAGACCTGGCGGTAGGCAAAGCGCTGCAGCCAGATGTGGAAGAGCAGCCACCCGTCGCCCTTGTTGGCGGGGTGACGGCGTTCCAGGCTGAAGGCAATGGCGGAAGTAGTGAAGTCGATCAGCATGAAAGCGCCGAAGTAGGCCAGCAGCTCCTCAAAGCTGGCGGCCGAGGCGGCTTCGGGGTGGTAGTGGCGATCGACGAAGAATTTGGCGATCCCCATCAGGAACATCAGATCGATGAACGGCGAAACCATCGGCAGCAGCATCTGGAAGACGATGATGTTGGGCAGCGCGAACAGCCCCATGGCCTTGTTGCGGATGAAGGCGGCGCGATGCTTCCAGACCGCTTGCAAGGTCCCAAACGACCAGCGGAAGCGTTGCCGCATCAGCCCTTGCGCGTCGATGGGGGCCTCTGTGAAGGCGAGTGCGCGGTCTTCGTAGACCACCTTGAACTTCTGTTCGAGCAGGTTCATGGTGAGGTCGGCGTCTTCGGCCACGGTGTTGATGGGGTATCCGCCGGCGGCCCGCACCGGCGCGGTGCGCCATGCGCCGATGGCGCCGGGGACAACCGTTACCACGTTGAACAGGTCGAGGGCGCGGCGCTCGAAGTTCTGGCTGGTGATGTATTCCAGCGCCTGCCAGCGGGTCCACAGGTTGACGCGGTTGCCCACCTTGGCATTGCCGGCGACGGCCCCGATGGTCAGGTCCTCGAAGTGAGGGATGAGCTTGCTGATGGCGTCGGGCGCGATCACAGTGTCGGCGTCGATGCCGACGTAAATCTCCTCATTGAAGCGCTCCAGCGCGTAGTTCAGGGCCGCGGCCTTGCCGCCATTGGGCTTGGTGAGTACCTGCACCAGTCCGGAGGCGATCTCGGCCCTATAGGCGGTGCTGGCTACTTCCACGGTGCGGTCGGATGAGCCATCGTCAATGACGATGACGTGCAGATTCTTGTAATCGGAATTGAGCACGGAACGGATGGTGCGGACGATCACCGTCTCTTCGTTGAATGCCGGGATAAGAACCGCGACGCGGGGATCGAAGCCGGGCGAAGCAGCGCGATGGGGACGGCGAAGACGGTCGATGATGGCCAGAATGCCAATCAGAAGCAGGCGTGCGCTCATCAGCACGTCGCCGACAAAGAAGACAAGGACGAGGAATTTGCCGAACAGCGCCAGCCCGCTGAAGGCGAGCGAGTCGGGCAGCGCCTTGAGGCGGTCCCAGAACCCGATGCGTGGCATGACTTCGGCCCTGGTCTTCCCGAGCAGCGAAGAAACAGGGACAATCTTGTAGCCGTGCGCCCGCAGGGTGTCGATCAGCATGGGCAGCGCCGCAACCGTGGCCGAGCGGTCTCCGCCGCCATCGTGGAGCAGAATGATCGAGCCGCGGAACTGCGGCTTGGTCTTCATGGTTTCCAGCTGCTCGATGACGGATTGGGTCATCTCGACCGGCGTCTTGCGGGGATTCTCGTTCCAGTCGTTGGTGTCGATCTTGCTGCCGACAATGGTGTATCCGTTCTGCTGGACGCGTTCGACTGGCTCGGCCTGGTCGTCGGTGTCCGGCTCCTCGTCGATATCGTAGGGCGGGCGGAAGTAGAGCGGCTGAATGCCGAGCTTGCTGGCAAACAGGCGTTCGGTGACCTTGACCTCGATATCCAACTGGCGCTTGGAAATTTCGCTGATGTCCGGATGCGTGTAGGTGTGGTTGCCGATCTCGTGGCCTTCGCGCAGCACCCGCTTCATGAGGCTGACGTTCTCCTGAGCCTCTGCGCCGATCAGCATGAAGGTTGCCTTGACTCCCTTGTTGCGCAGGATATCGAGCACCTTGGGCGTCCACTTGGGATCGGGGCCGTCGTCGAACGACAGGGCAACCTCGTTGGGCCGGTAGCCGTACTGCTGAATGACGTAGGTGCGCGGATAGGTGTCCATGTGCTCGTCGACGATGAGCTTGCGGCGCGGATCGGGCTCGTCGGTGTCGGCCGTGACGGTGCGCTTGCCGGGCTTGGGCAGGTCGATGATGCGGATAATGTCGCCGTCGCCCTCGGTATCGACGTCGTGGCCAGGGAGCACGGAGGCAAGGGCCTGCAACGAATCGGGGCTGCTGGGCTTGTCCCAGATGTTCCACAGCGAGCTGTCTTCCTGGCCCAGACGCCACAGGGCGAAGGTCTGCAGGCCGAGAGCGCGGGCGGCGCGCAGTTCGTTGAGAACTGTCACGCTGTCGAGGAACCAGACCACGTGGCGCTGGTTGTTGTCTTCGTCAACGTACTCGAAGTGGGGATTGAGAGAGTCGTAGTCGAGGTCGAGATCGGCGTCAGCATCGGCGGCGCGCTGCCAAGCGTCGGAGACGGAGAGAACATCGGTATTGAGGACCCGAGGCACGAACGGCTTGCGGCTCTTCTTGGCCTTGGGGTCGGGCATGGAAAGCGTCCAGTCATAGCCGTAATTGCCCAGGGCGCAGATGATCTTCTCCTTGGGCACAACCGACATCACACGACGCAGATTGGCAACGAACCAGTCCTGGCTGGCGATGGGACCGGGGTGGCTCTCGATCTCGTGCTCGTCGTAGTTCATCAACAGGATGCCGTCGGAGTTGGCGGAGATGATCTTCAGGTCGTCGTTCTCGGTAGAGACGGCGGTGTTGACGTAGAGCCGCAGATTGCGCGGATGAAGGTCGCCGTAGAGCTCACGGATGAAGCTGATGTAGGCGTCGTCGGCTTCATCGGGCAGGTTCTCGATATCGAGCGAAAGACCGGGATAAACCCACTCGCCCTTGGGGGTGCGGAAAGCCGTCAGGAAGCGGACAATTTGCTGGCGCAGCACCGCCCGCTTGGCGGGATCCATAATGACGCGGCCAATGTTCTCGTCGAAAGTCTGGGTGTGGGGATTGAAGCTGGTAAGGTGCGGAAAGACTTCCGTGTCTTCGTGGGCAGCCTGGATGACGTGCTTGATGCGGTTGTCTTCGTCGGGATCGTGGACGGTCTGGCCGTCGACGATGGGGTACTCGTGGTTGTCCGAAGTGGATCCCATCAGGGCGCCGGCAGGGGCGTTGACATGGAGCCACTCGGGAAAGAGCATGTCGAGCTGGTGCACATGCTCCTTGAAGGAGGAGTAGCTGGCGGCGTCGTCCTGGACGTAATAGGCTGCGCGCAGACCTTCACCGGTGTTGAAGGGGATCTGGGAAGCCTTGCGTTCAGTCTTGCGGCGGGCAGGACGAGCAGCGCCCGCATTGCGCGCGGGGGCGGGACGGTCGGGCAAAGCCTTATAGTTGTGATGCGGCGTGGCCAGCAGCAGTTCCGGCAGTTGCTGGTTGCGCAGGACATTGAAGAGGAAACCGGCCACGACCAGAGTAAAAACCACGGCAATGATGTCGAAGACGCGGCGCAAGCGCTTCCAGCGTTTTCGTTGGGGGTCGAAGAATATCTGTCTATCTGGCATGAAGGGGTTCGATCGCTCCTGCTGGCGGACGCAAAAACCTTAAAATCGGTCAAAATCGTAAAAGCGGATGAAGGGCGTACAGTTCGAATCGTATGGAAGCTACTCCCGAGAGTCAATTGCGGCCGCAAGGGCCGGACTTCAATGCAAGACAGGCAGAGGTCGCCAGCGCCGGAGGCAACGGCCTGAGGCCGCGGCTTTCTGTGCGCGAAGCGGTGTCGGCAATGCTGGCCCTCGCCGCCGGGCTGTGGCTGCGGCTGTGGATGCTGGGCAAGTTCTTTGAAGTCAACGGCGATTCGCTGATCTACGGCGGGCTGGCAAAGAACCTGCTGCTGCACGGGCGCTATGCGCTGGCAGGGGCCGGCACCGAGACCTATCCTACGCTGATCCGGCTGCCGGGGTATCCGCTCTTTCTGGCGCTCTGCTGGCGGATCTTCGGGATGGAGAATTATGCCTCCGCCGCCTGGGTGCAGATTGCGCTGGAGTTGGCTGGCTGCGTCCTATTGGCCGATTTTGCCCAGCGAATTGCTCCCCAGCCTTCGAAGCGCGGAGTTGCACAGGCGACGCTCTGGCTGGCCGCTCTCTGCCCGTTTACGGCCATCTATGCCGCGCAACCGCTGACCGAAGCCCCCACCTTGTTCACGCTGGCAGTAGCGCTGAATGCTGCTGCGCGCTTCCGCGAGCGCCCCCGCTGGGGCAGCGCCCTGGCCTTCACCTTCGCGGTGACCTGGGCGGCATTGCTGCGGCCGGACGGGGCGCTGGTGGGCCTGGCGCTGGGTTTGGCAATGGTTGCAGGGGCATGGCGCAAAAATACTGAGGCCGTGCGAAAGGCTGAACGCAAAAGCCTGCTGCGCATCTGCCTGACCTGCGTATTGCTGGCGCTGGCTCCTTTCGCTGTCTGGACAGCCCGCAACTGGCATGTTTTCCACGTCTTTGAGCCGCTTGCGCCGCGCTATGCCACCGATCCGGGCGAGGACACATGGCCGGGCTGGCAGCGCTGGACCAAAACCTGGTGCCTGGACTTCGTTTCCACCTACGACGTCTATTGGAATGTGCCGGGATCGACGCTGGATCTGACTAAACTGCCGGCCCGCGCCTTCGACTCGCCCTCACAATACGCCGAAACCGCCGCGCTGGCCGCGGACTACAACGCGGGCGGGCAGGTATTCACGCACGCCATCGACCTGCGTTTTGCAAAGCTCGCCGAGGATCGCATCCGGGCCCGCCCGCTGCGCTACTACGTTTGGCTGCCGCTGGGCCGGCTGGCGGACATGACCCTGCGCCCGCGGGTGGAGAACCTGCCCATCGATCTGGATTGGTGGGCCTACGGGCGTCACAAGGTGGAAACCCGCTTCAGCTGGTTTTACTGCGGACTGAATGCGCTCTACCTGCTGTTGGCGGCAGCCGGGTTTTGCCTGTGCCCCAGGCTTTGGCCCTGGATGGTGCTTTACCTGGCTCTGCGTGGCCTGCTGCTGATGACCATCGAGGCTCCCGAGGCGCGCTATACGCTGGAGTTCTTCCCGATGTTTTTTGCCCTGGGCGGCGTGTATGCGGCCTGGGCGGTGAACCGCCTGCGCGTGTCCTGATCAGGCAAGGCGAGCGGCTAGAATTGAAACAATAAGGCTGGCAGGCGCGTCCAAAGAGGGCGTAGACCCGCTTTCACTGAAAGCTGAACCGGCATCCCCGCGCGGTTCGTACCAACGGAGAAATACTCATGGCATTGATGAAGACATCGAATCCAGTACTCGGCAACGACACCTTCCGCAATCTTTCCGGCAGCCAATACGGCTACACCATCGACGCCACCGACCGCATGACGCTGAGCGGAACGGTGAACAAGACCGGCATCCTGCTGCTATGCGCCATTGTCACCGCGGCCTGGACGTGGCACCGCTTCGTGGTTACGCAGGATTTCGGCGCAGTAGCTGGCCTGTTGATGCTGGGCGGAATCGGCGGCTTCATCTGCGCCCTGGTGACCACCTTCAAGAAGGAGTGGTCGCCGATTTCGGCCCCCATCTATGCACTGCTCGAGGGCCTGGTGCTGGGCGGGCTTTCGGCCATGTTCGACGTCCGCTTTCCCGGCATCGCGATCCAGGCGGTGGGCCTGACCTTCGGCACCCTGCTGGCGCTGCTGATGGCCTATAGCTCGGGCATGATCAAGGTGACGCAGAAGTTCCGCATGGGCGTCTTCGCAGCCACCGGCGGCATCATGCTCTTTTACCTGATGCAGATGGTGCTGGGCATGTTCGGCGTCCGTTTTCTGTCGGTGAACGGGTCGGGCGCGCTGGGCATCGGCTTTAGCCTCATCGTGGTGGCCGTCGCGGCGCTGAACCTGGTGCTGGATTTCGACTTCATCGAGCGGGGCGTGGCCTACGGCTCGCCCAAGTACATGGAGTGGTACGGCGCTTTCGGCATCATCGTCACGCTGGTCTGGCTTTACCTGGAAATGCTGCGCCTGCTCTCCAAGCTGCGCAGCAGAAACTAGGTCGCGCGCCTTTCGAACTTGTTCTCTTAGCACCTGCCGGGTGCTCTATCCTTTTCGCGTTCTGTACGGTGGGGTGGGAAGCAGTGACATCCTGGGTGCCCCACCCTCGCCGCGCCTTTGTTTTTGCGGCTAGGGTGGGAAGGCACGAACCCCAATGGCAGTGAATCCGCCCTGCGAAAATAAAAGCATGATCCCTTCATTCCCTGCCCTCATCTTCGATCTCGACGGAACCCTTACTGACTCCAAACCCGGCATCCTGGGATGCCTGGCCAAGACCATCGCATCCCACCGCATCGAATTCAGTGGCCCGCTGGATCACTTCATCGGCCCGCCGGTGGAGGAGTGGGCGGTGGAACTGCTGCCCAACGGTTCGGACGAAGACCACGCCACCATGGCGCGCGATTACCGCGCCTGCTACGACCGCGAAGGCTGGAAGAACAACTCTGTCTTCGCCGGGGTGCGCGAGATGCTCACCGACCAGCGTGCGCAGGGATTCCCGCTGTACGTCTGCACCTCGAAGCAGCAGCATTTTGCAGTGCGCATTCTCGATCTCTTCGAGCTGACGGGTTTGTTTACAGCGATTTATGGCGACAAGTCAGAGTACGCCAGCCACGCCAAGGAAGACCTGCTGGCCCTGCTGCTGCGCGAATGCAATCAGGATAAGAGCACGGCGTGGATGATCGGCGACCGCATCTTCGATATCAATGCCGCCCGCGCCAACGGGATCCGCTGCCTCGCCGCCGGATGGGGCTATGGCACGGCAGAGGAGTATGCTCTGGCCGACGCAATCGCCGCCACTCCGGCCGATGTTGCGCGGGTGGTGATGGAGGAGGTCCGCGCCTGATTGCACGGCCACGGACAATAACCTCGCAAGTTGAACGATGTGATATGTTTTGGGCGACATGCAAACGCGCCTATTCGTACTTATATTTGCATTTTCTGTTTGCGCCCTTGGCCAGGATCTCCCGCCCCTTCCTCTGAATCTGCCCAAAGATGCGCCCGCGGCCGAGCCGACCCCACAACAGCAGATGGAGCAGTGTCGCGCACTAGCCGACAAGGGCGATGCAACGGCTGCGTTCCAGTTGGGCGTGTCGTACCTGATCGGCATGGGCGTGACGCAGGACGCGGTGAGCGCAGAGAAGTATTTCTCCAAGGTTCCGATGACGTCGTCGCAAATGTGCTTCGTGGCCGAAACCTACATGGAAACCGCGCTGCCGGGAAAGATCGATTCCGCCGAGCGCTGGGTAACGAAGGCGGATGCGGGCTGCACAGACTGGCTGCAAGCGCACTGGTACGCAGGAAACCAGCTTGGACCCGATCCGGAAAAGGAAGTCGCGTTTCTGCGCAAGGGGCTGGACCGAAAGCACAACGCGTATCGGCACTCATCGGAACAACGGCTGGGCGAATTGCTGCTGCAAGGGACCGTGATCGAGGCCTCGGCTGCCAATAGAACACATTGGACCGGAGCAGCGGCGCGAGCCAGGATGGGACTGGCGGAAAGCTGGGTTGCGGTTTTGTATGGACGGCATCCGGAGTTGCCGGAGCAGCTTGAGGCGCAACTGGAGTGGGTGCGCAACGGCGCGCGCTACGGCGCTCCCAACGCGCTGAACGGACTGGGCGCGGCGGCCATCAATAGGCAGGCCAGCGACCTGAGCTACCTCGACGGGATGGCGCTGGTTTCGCTGGCCTTGCGGCAGGATTTCATGAGTGCTCCGCAACTGGACGCGCAGATTGCGCAGCTTGACCCTGCGTTCCAGGAAGAAGTAAAGAACGCCGTGGGCCGTTGGGAAGGCATGGCACGGGACACGGGCGGATACTATACGCAACGCGATCCGTTCCGCCTGAATGCGCCGGAAGGCGAAAAGGACTGGGAACACCGCGCCACACCCCAGGACCCGGACGCGGAGCTGCGCTTTGCCTACATCGAGGAAATGGCAGGCCACCTTGCCAAGGCCGAAGCGCTCTATCGCGAGGTGTGGCATAACGGAGCGGCGGAACTGTTTTGGAAGCTGGGCACACAGGCGGCCAGAGCACAGAAGTGGGTGTGGGCACGCGAATTGTTGGTGGCCGGGGCGGACTACGGGTCGCGCATGTCGTGCTCCGTGCTCTCCACCATCGACAGCCAGGGCTTGGCGGGCGAGAAGGACAACCTGAGCGCATATCTGTGGATGCTGCGTGGGGAGATGAAGCCCGAAAAAGACCTTGCGCTGGCACGGCAGAAGCTGACTCCAAACGAGTTGCTGGACGCCCCCATGGCCGAGGCTCAATGGATTCTCGCGCACAAGGAGTTCTGGCCCAATGCGGCCAAGGCCGCGCAGGTGGTGATCGACGCGGAGCAAGTGAAACGGTATCAAGATCACAAGTTCGTGCAATTCCAGAGAGCACCCGAAGTACCGATCTCAGATCTGAAGGCAAGCGCCGACAAGGGCGATCTGGAAGCGGCTTATGACGTGGCCAATCGCATGTTACGCGAAGGCGCGGATGCAAAGGGCCTGGAGCAAGTTGAGCATTATGCGGCGCTAGGCGCGGTAACGCCGATGCACAAGGTGGGTATTGCGAACAGTTATGAGCAGGCCACAGCTCTGAACGACGAAACGCGGCGCAAATATGTGGTGAAGTGGATGACCGCGGCGGGCGGCTCGCTGGGGCCGTACAGCCTGGGCAAGATCTACAACGGAAAGTCCGATGGGACTGTTGCAACCGAGGAGGAAAAGAAAGCCGTCGAGTACTGGGAGCAATCTGTGGCCGCGGGCGACGAGCGCTGGGCGCGGCTTTCGCGCATGGAACTCGGCTATCGCGTGATTAAGGGATGGAAGAGCGGCAATCGCGCCAACGACGCGCAATGGGCGCACGAGTTGGCCATGGAGTTTTTGGGTAAGCATCTATATGAAGTGGCAGGCGAATATTCGTATGGCCGGGAGCTGGCACATGATCCGCAATTGTTTGCGTTGCTCTCAGAACGATCCTCAGTTTACAACCACGACAACGCTCAGTCGCAGGTTGCCCAAGCGATCCAAAACGGCGAATGGAATCGGCGCGATGAGATCGATGCGTATGTGTGGATGAAGCTTCACGCGGTGAAACAGGACACCGGCGACGGGCAGGTTGTGGCGCTGGCAGAAAATGATGCCTCGCTGAAGGCGAAGATCGAGGAGCGCTACAGGCAGTTACTGAAGACCCGCCAGGAAAGCGGCGCTTATTATCCGCAGGACGATCCTTTACGCACGGCGGCAGCTGCGGAACTGGAACCGCGCGCAAAGGAACTGGATCCCGAAGCGCAACTACGGCTGGGAACTCTGCTGGAAGACCAGGGAGATGCGAAAAGCATGGAACGCGCCATCGAGTTCTATCGCCGGATTTGGGCGGACTCGAGTTGGGAAGTGCGCCTGACTTGGGGACGCATCCTGATGCATGGCGCAGCGGGTGTTCCGCGGGACGATGTGGGTGCGCAAAAGTTCCTGTTCGATGCGGCGAATGAGGGGTCGCACGAAGCCTGCCGCGACTTGGCGGTTATTTATGAGGAAGGCCGCGGGGTGCAAGCTGACCCAGTAGCTACAGAAGCATGGAGAGAGCTTGCGGACGCATCGGCTGCCGCAAACGCGAAGCTCACAGACGCGCAGAGACGGGCCGTGAGGGAGCGGATTGCGGACTGGCGCGGCAAGCACCCGCAGTGGTAAGGGTGCCTTGGTACGTTGCAGGAATCAACCGTACATTCACACAACGTTGATTGCCCGGCCGGTACCATAAAGACAAGATGCCGGCCACGCCAGCGCGCTGCCGGCGTCTCTGGCGTGGATCGCATTGCTATTTCAGATAGGCCCGCACCAGGTCGATAAGATCTTCGGCGAGTTCCGGAGCTATCTGCTCCTTGGCGCCGTCCTCCAGATGAAACCGGATATGCGTCTCGAGCACCTCGCCCATCAACCCGTTCACGCCTCCGCGCACCGCGGCCAGCAGCATCAGCTGGCCGCCGCAGTCCTCGTCTTTTTCGAGGGAACGCTCCACCGCATCCAGTTGCCCGCGCAACTTCCTCACCCTCTGCAGCAGTTTGACCTTTTCACGATCCTGATGAGACATGGTGTTTCTCTCCTTGAAAACAACGATAGGGCCTTGACGATACCCACCGGGGGTATGGTATAAACCGAGTGGGGGTATAGTTGCGCTTCCATTTTATCCCCGCATCCCCAATTCCCGACAGGAAGATACCCACATGAACCGCTTCGCAGACAACAGCTCGAACACCCTGGCCCGCTGCCTGCAGACGCTTCTGTGCGCCTTCGCCCTGGTATTTCCTGGAACAGCCGTTTTTGCGCAGGCTGGGGATTCCCTGCCCTCCGCGCCCGAGGCGGCGCGGTTGCAGCTTGCCACCGCAGCCGCGCAGATGGGTCCGGCTGCCCTGCTCGATTCGCAGCATGGCGGCATCGGCCGCGCACCCGGCGACGTGAGCCCGGTAGGCCGTGAGCCGCAGGATGCTCCTTTGGTGAGCATGGCGCCGCACCCGGAAGACAGCCGCTACTGGATTTCCGGACAGGCCAACATCATCTTCCAGGGAAATCTGCCCTTCCATTCCCCCTACGAAGGCGCCAACAGCCTGCGCACCGCGGCCGAGTACAAGGCCTCCCAGGTGGGCACGGTATTCACCGCACTCCGGCCAAGGCGCTCGGTGCGCTACAGCACGGACCTGATCTTCGACCTGGAAACGGCCGAGGGCCGTGGGCTGAGCCAGGCGCTGGGCCTGGCCGGATTCAGCAATCTGGACGTGGTGCGCAATCCCTACCTGGGCAAGGCCCCCTACATCGCCCGGTATGGATTTCACCAGGTGATCGGCCTGACCCAACAGACCACCAGCCAGGAACCGGGCCCGTTTGCGCTGGCGGAAAGCGTGCCGGTGCGCCGCTTTGAATTCCGCGCGGGCAAGATGACCCTGCCCGATTTCTTCGACGTGAACGGCCCCGGCTCCGACAGCCATCTGCAGTTCATGAACTGGACGGTGGACAACAACGGCGCCTGGGATTACGCGGCCGATACCCGCGGCTACACGGTGGGCGGAATGGCCGAATACGACGACCGCACCTGGAGCATCCGCTACGGGCTCTTCGCCATGCCCACGGTGGCGAACGGCATCTCGCTGGACTGGGCATTCAGCCGCGCTCACGGCCACGACGGCGAATTCGAGCTACGCCACAGCCTGGTGCCCCAGCGCAAGGGCGTGACCCGGGTTCTGTTTTATGCCAACCGGGCCCACATGGGTACCTACCGCGAGGCGGTCGAAGACTTCCTCAACGGGGCCGACGCCGCCCAATATGGCGTCACCGTGCCCACGATCACCCTGCATGAGCACGTCGGCGCGCTCAAGTACGGGCTGGGCTACAACACCGAGCAGGAGATCACCGAGAACCTGCGCGTCTTTGGGCGCTTCGGATGGAGCGAAGGCCAGCACGAGTCTTTTGCCTACACCGAGGTGGACCAAACTTTCGAGGCAGGCGCGGATTACGCCGGAACCCGCTGGCATCGGCCAATCGACAAGATCGGCCTGGCCGTGGTGTCGAACGCCATCAAGCGCGATCATCAGAATTACCTGAAATACGGCGGTCTTGGATTCCTGCTGGGCGACGGCAACCTGAACTACGGACGCGAAAACATTGTCGAGAGCTATTACAACTGGCACGCCTGGCGCGGCCTTTTCTATGCCGTCGACGTGCAGCACTTCAACAATCCCGGCTATAACCGCGATCGCGGAGCCGTGTGGGTGGGGTCGGTGAGGGCGCACGTGGACTTCTAAGGCAGGGAACAGGGAGTAGGGAGTAGGGAGTAGGGAGTAGGGAGTAGGGAGTAGGCAGTAGGGAGTAGGCAGTAGGGAGTAGGCAGTAGCGGGCTGGCGTTTTGCCTTCAGGCCCCTGCGACTCAGCCGTTAGCAGAAAAGAGGCCCACCTGCCGGCGGGCCTCTTGTTTTCAGGTTCTTTTCCTCACGCTATTTGCTCGCCGTGGGCGCTGGCGGCGGCGTTTTCTTCGCCTCGGGCAGGGTCACGATCACTTCGCCGGGTTTGGCATAGTGGAGTTTCTCGCGTGCTTCGTGCTCGATGGCCTCGGGATCGGACTTCAACTGCTCGATGCGCGTGCGCAGGCGGGTGTTCTCCTGGTCCAGTTCCTGGATCTCCTTGCGCAATTGCTCATCTTCGACACGCTGCTTTTGCCATACCGATAGCCCGTGCTTGCCGTTGACCACATGCCACATGAGCAAACCGGCCAGGCACACCGCCAGGCCTGTCGCGGCAGGCCGCCAGGCACGCTGCATCCAGGCCAGGACGCGCCGGTGCAGAGGAGCGGACGAAGCCTCTGCTTCCGCCCGCTCCATTGCCTCCAAAGCGTCAATTCCGGCCTGCTGATTCTCGTGCGGCATGCAACCTCTTTCTAGCTGAGAACAAAGTCCCTGGCTGCGGCTTTCAGCGCTTCCATGCTCTCTTCGCTGACCGCTTCGGTGTAGGCCCGAACCACCGGCTCGGTACCGGAAAGCCGGTAGCAGACCCAGGAGCCGTCCTCCAGAATCAGCTTCAAACCGTCGGTCCGCACCACCTTGGCGACCTTGAGTCCGCCCAGATCCGTGGGATCGACCTTCAACTTCTCAGTGAACGCGGCCTTCACCTCCGGGGTCAAGCGGAAGTTGTCGCGAACCGGGTAGAAGGAACCAACCTTGGCAAACAGTTCCTTGAGCTGCACACCCAGGCTCTTGCCGCGGCGAGCCACCATTTCGGCCACCAGCAGGCCGGCCAGCACGCCATCCTTTTCGGGGACGTGCCCGCGAATCGTCAAACCCGCCGACTCCTCGCCGCCGATAGCGATCTTGTCGCCAATGATCAGTTCGCCAATGTATTTAAAGCCCACCGGCGTCTCGTAGAGCTGCACCTTGTGGAAGTCGGCCAGCGCATTGATCAGGTTGGTCGAGGCCACGCTCTTGGCCACGCCGTTCTTCCAGCCGCGCGTTTCCACCAAGTAGTCGAAGAGCAGCGCGATGATGTAGTTCGGCTGGATGAAGGTCCCGTCCTCGTCGACAATGCCGAAGCGGTCGGCGTCGCCGTCGGTGGCAATGCCGATCTGCGCGCCGATCTCCTTCATCTTGGCTTTGCAGTCGCCCAGCAGGTGGTCGTCTGGCTCGGGCGCGTGGCCGCCGAAGAGCACATCGCGGATGTCGTGCACGGTCTCGCAGGGCACCCCGGCGTTCCGCAGAATGTCGGAGCTGTAGCCGCGCCCCGCGCCCCAGAACGCGTCATAGACCACCTTGATGCCGGAGGCGGCAATGGCTTTCAGATCAACCAGTTCGGCAAGCCGCGCCAGGAAGGCCGGCTTGACGTCGGCGGTCTCGAATCCTTCCGCCGGAACCGCTGCCAGGGGAATGGCTGCGCCGCTGGCCTGGAGGGCCGCGATGGCCGCTTCGATCTGCCTGGTCACCTCGGGCAGAGCCGGCGCGCCGTCGTGGGTGCTGAACTTGATGCCGTTGTACTCCGGCGGATTGTGCGATGCGGTGAAGTTAATGGCCCCGGAGGTCTTCATGGTCATCACCGCGTAAGCAATCGCGGGCGTGGGCGCGGCTTCGGTAATGACGATGGGCGTAACCCCGGCCGCGGCCAGCACGCGCGCCGCCTCGGCCACAAAGCTCTCGCCCAGGAAGCGCGGGTCACGACCCACCAGAACACGATGCGGCGCAGGCTGCGTCTTCACGTAAGCAGCGATGCCCGCCACCGCCAGCCGAATATTGGCCAGGGTAAACTCCTCGGCCACAATCGCCCTCCATCCGGAGGTACCAAATTTAATCGTCGTCATCTTCCTTCTCCCGGCGCGGTTTCGACCCGCATAAAAATCATACTGCCTCGCCGAAGCCGGAGAAGCCACGTCCTGCCTTCAATATTGGCATTACGCCGATGCGATGCGCGCCTGCTCATCCCGCCCACCCATGGTTCTGAGGTTTCCCTCCCTTGCCGCAGGGCAGACCTCGTACACTGAATCTGGACATTCTATGCTCGACTCTCAGCCACCCCTCCATCTCGTACTGACGACCGCCTCCAACCCCGACGAAGCCGCGCGCATCGGCCGCAAGCTGGTTGAAGAACGCCTGGCCGCCTGCGCCACCCTGGTGCCGGGCGCCGAATCCATTTACCACTGGCGCGACAAGATCGAGCACGTACCGGAAACCCTCCTGATGCTCAAGACCGGCCCCGAACAGCTCGAAGCGCTGGAAGCCCGCCTGCACCAGTTGCACACCTACCAGACCCCGGAATTCATGGTTTTGGGCGTGGATGCGGCCAGCCGCTCTTACCTCGACTGGCTCCAGACAAGCCTGCGCAAGCCCTGATCCGCACCGCCGGGCGGGCTCTCTGGTATTCTTGCCCTTAGCGGCTTCGTTGTTCTGCCCCCGCGCCCCCTGTTTCAGGGCCGGGAATCCTGAAGAGCTGCTCCGTTGGGTGCGATGCGCTGGTTAATGATTCTTCTGCTCGTCTCGCTCGTTGGGTTGCTGATCGCAGCCGCCGGGGTTGCTCGCCACATCTGGCTTCATGCCAGGAAGCTCCGTCTTGAACCGCCGGCGGATACAGGCACGTTCCTTGCCCCGCCCCTGAAGCCGGCCAAGGAACCCGTTGGAAGAACAAAGATTTAGGACCCGAACCCTGCAAAGGAACCCTCTGTGATTAAAGCGTTCTCTTCCCCCATGGCTCCCGTCGCACGTCCCGCAGCCTGGCTGCAGGCCAGCGGGGTTGTACTTGCCGGCAGCGCCTTTGTCGCCGTTTGCGCCCAGTTTGCCCTGCCGCTCTACTTCACACCGGTTCCGCTCTCCATGGCGCCGTTTGCCGTCCTGGTGCTGGGCCTTTTGCTCTCGCCGCGGCTGGCGGCAGCCACACTGGCCGCCTACCTGACCGAAGGCGCGATGGGATTGCCGGTCTTTGCTCCCGGACCGCTTGCCGGCGCTGCCCACCTGGTGGGTCCGACGGCTGGCTATCTGCTGGCTTATCCCCTGGCCGCATTTTTGGTGTCTTATCTGGGCCATACGGCCAAGCGCGGGTTTTCTTCCTCGCTGATCGCCGCTGCCGCCGGCAGCCTCACCATCCTCGCCTGCGGGGCCGTCTGGATGACTGCCTTGACTCATGCCCATGCCTCCAGCGTTTTCTCTCTTTCCGTGCTTCCCTTCCTGCCTGGCGACGCGCTCAAGGTGGTGGCGGCAGCCGGGTTGGCCACCAGCTTTCAGCGCCTGCGCAATCGCAAGGCATAGGGCATCGAACGACTGAAAGCCCACTTTTGCACGACAGGTTTCAGCTTGACCATTGAAAGGAACTCTCCCTAGTGAGCATCCAGAAATCAGCAGTGAACGCACCTGCAGCGGTACGAGACATCTCCATTGCGCATAGTCCGGACTCCGATGACGCATTCATGTTTTATGGCCTGGCCACCAACAAGGTCCGCGTTCCGGGCTTCCGCTTTACCCATACGCTGACGGATATCGAGACCCTCAATCGCAAGGCGCTCGACGAGGCTTTCTACGATGTGACCGCCATCAGTTTTCACGCCTATCCCTACCTGCAGGACAAGTATGCCCTGATGGGCTGCGGCGGAAGCGTCGGCGAAGGCTACGGCCCCATGATCGTCTCCAGCCGGCAGATCAGCCTCGACGACCTGAAGAAGATCAAGATCGCCGTCCCTGGAACCTTGACCACGGCCTGCCTCGCGCTCAAGATTTACAATCCCGCGCTGGAGACCGAGGTCGTCCCCTTCGACCAGATCATCCCCGCCATCCAGGCCGGGAAGTTCGATGCCGGCCTCATCATTCACGAAGGCCAGCTGACCTATGCCGCCAGCGGCCTGCACAAGATTCTCGACCTCGGCATCTGGTGGCGCGAAACCACTGGCCTGGTTCTGCCCCTGGGCGGCAACGCCGTTCGCCGCGGCCTGGGCCTTGATACCATGAAAATCGTCACCAAGGCGGTCCGCGACAGCATTCAGCATGGCCTCGATCACCGCGAACAGGCTCTTGAGTACGCCATGCAGTTCGCCCGCGACCTCGACCCCACCGAAGCCAACCGCTTCGTCAGCATGTATGTGAATGAACGCACCATCGACTACGGTGCGGACGGACGCGCCGCCATCGCCAAACTGCTGGAAATGGGACACGAACGCGGCATCATTCCGATTGCCCCGCAGCTCGACTTCGTCGACTGAACGGGGATTTGAATCGCGCGGCAAAAGCAATGCCTGTGCGAAAAAATGTGCAAAACGAAACGGCCGAAGCCTCAGCTTCGGCCGTTTTGTTCTTTTTGCCTACCCGGCGACGCCGATTTCCGAAGCCGGAGAAGATGGCTTTCGACATTGAAAATGAATGACATAGTTTCGAATATTTCCCGGTCCTGACACAATCGATTTATTAAATTGAGTTTTCCTAAGAATCTTTTCAAGTCAATCTAAACAAATTCCAATCTCTGCCGATGCATCCGTTATAGAGGTAGTCTACGATGCTCGCCAATAACCCACCTACGTTTCTGCTCGCATCGCCTGACCCTGCCCTGTTGCACGAAGTTGAACCGGTTCTTATCGCTTCTGGCGCGCGCGTCGAGATCGTACTTTCCGCCGAAGCCGCCCTTGCCGCGATGTCTGCGCCCAATCCTCCTAACCTGGTGCTGCTGGATGTGAATCTCCCCGGCATGGAGATCAGCAAGCTGCTGGCCGAAGTTCGGGCCGAAGCAGGAGGCCGCCGTTTTCCGATCGTGCTGATTTCTGACACCATCACGCAGGAATGGACCAACCGCCTGACCGAAGGCGTGATCGACGATCTTATTCCACACTCCGCCGACTCCCAGTATTGGCGGCTCCGTCTGGACCTGGTGCTCCGTTCTCACCACCGCATGAGGGAGTTGGAGTTGCTGCGCGAAGCCGCAGCGCTGAACGCCCAGATGGACCACCTGACGGGCATCTACAACCGCGAAACCATTCTCTCGATGCTGTTCCGGGAGACCGACCGCGTGCAGCGGCTGAAGAGCTCGCTGTGCATGATTCTTTTCGATGTGGATGACTTCGGCCACTGGAATTCACGCCTGGGCGCGGATGCATGCGACGAACTGCTCTGCCAGACCGTGGAGCGGACGATGCGCCTGCTGCGCAGCTACGACCTTTTCGGCCGCGTGGGCAAAGACGAGTTCCTGATTGCCCTGCCCGGATGCAGCACCGTGAACGCCGTGATGCTGGCGGAGCGGATCCGCGTGGACGTCTTCTGCACCCCGTTCCTGGTCGCTGGGGAAGCTATCCGCCTGTCTGCCTGCTTCGGCATTTCGTCGAGCAATGGGCGCTCGCCGGTGGTTGTGCTGCGCGATGCGGAACAGGCGCTGAGCGAGGCCATGAACGCCGGACCCGAGTCGATCCAGTGCTTCGGAGATTTTCCGAAGTCCACCGCTTCGCCTGTCACTTTCCTGACTTCCACCTCGGGCGACGAACTGCTCGCCTGGTAGCTTCGCAAACCGGCAATCCCGCAAAGATTTGGGCGCCCGGATCCCGGCTGTGGATCCGGGCTTCGCTTTTGGGGCTGCCCTGCACTCACTCAGGCCAAGCCCGGCACCGTGGCGGCTTCTTCCAAAAACTCCTGAAAGACATCGTTCGACAGCAGCCGCCCGCGCTCGGTCAGCCGCACAGTCGTCCCGGTAACGGCAAGCAGCCCGTCCGCGTGGAGCCGCGCCACCGCTTCCATTGCTCTCCGCGCCCGCTCCCGGCCAAACTCCCGTTCCACCTCCGCCGCATCGACCCCGGCATTCATGCGCAGGCCAAGAAACCACGCTTCCTCGTGCTGGCGATCGGCAGAAAGCCATTCGGCCTCGACCGGTTGCGGGCCTGCCAGATAGGCCTTCAGGTCGTCGGTAGTGGTAGTGCGCAGGATGAATCTATCGCGGTTGCTTGTCGATTCGCCGGCGGGCAGCGCGGAGGAGGCGTCGAGTCCCAGGCCCAGGTACGGCCGCCGCTTCCAGTAGCGCAGGTTGTGGCGCGACTCGAACCCCGGACGGCTGAAGTTGGAGATCTCGTACTGGGCAAGCCCGGCCTCGGCGAGGCGTTCGATGGCTGCGCCGTACATGCGGGCAATCGCATCGTCCGTAGGAACCGCCTCGGCAAAGTACCGCGCCCCGCCAGCCAGCACCTCCCGGCCCAGGCGTGAATCCTCGTCCACTTCGAGCATGTAGACGCTGGCATGAGGCACGCCCGACTCAGCCAGAACGGCAAGCGATTCGTCCCATGAGGCTTCGGTCTGGCTGGCCAATCCGGCGATCAGATCCACGCTCAGATTCAGAATTCCCTCGGCGCGCAGCCGGGCGATTGTATCGAGCGTGGAGGCGCGGCTGTGCAGCCGTCCGCTCACCTGCGCTTCGCGGTCGATGAACGACTGCACGCCCAGGCTGACGCGGTTCACTCCGGCGCTTACCATCGCTGCGAGCGTGGACTCCGCAATCTGGCCGGGCGCGCATTCGACCGTAATCTCCGCTTCAGGCTCGAGCGCAAACTCCGCGCGAATGCCGGCAAAAAGGCGCGCGATCAACTCCGGCGCGAGCAGGCTGGGGGTTCCACCGCCCAGGTAGACCGTGTCCAACTGCTCAGGCATCCGCGCCCCCGATTCCTTCGCCCACTGCCGGGCAGAGCGCAGGTCTTCCAACAATCGCGAGACGTACCGCTCGTGGTCGCTGGCCGGGTAAACGCCCGAAGCGAAGTTGCAATACGTGCACTTCGACCGGCAGAACGGAATCGAGATGTAAAGGCCAAGCGCCTGGCCGGCAGCAGAAGACATAGGGAGATTGTTGCATGAAGCGGGAAAGCGCGGGATGAGGTATGCGGCCGCCCACCCTGGTGTGCTGTCTCTGAAGTTTGTTGAATAACGAGGAAAAGCAACCGCAGGTCCTTCGACTGCGTTTGGCGCCCGACCACCCCAGCGACGAAGACCTGTCGCCGGGGCCCCGGTTGCGCGCCAAACTTCGCTCAGGATGACAGCATTTTTGAAGCGAACTACAGAGACGGGACACTAGCCGCAAAAAAAGGGGCGCTGCGAGGGTGGGGCACCCGGCGCAATTCCCTGTTCCCTGTTCCCTGTTCCCTGATCCGTGTTCCCTGTTCCCTACTCCCTACTCCCTATTCCCTACTACCTACCCGCGCTTCTCCGTGCAATCATGGAACCAAGGAGCCCGCGCCTTTGAAAGCCTGGCCATTCCTCGCAGTCGCCGTGATTCAGGCCCTTTTGCTGGCGGCCCATTGGTTTCTCTTTCGCACCGCAGTCGCATTCCTTCCCGGCCTGAGTTCGGTCGAAGTGCATCTGCTGCGGGTTTCCCTACTCATACTTGCTTTCAGCTTCATCGTCGCGGCGATGGTGGGCTTCCGCTACTCGAACCTGCTGGTTCGAGTCCTTTACCGCATTGCCTCCATCTGGCTCGGCTTTCTCAGCTTCTTCTTCTGGGCAGCCTGCTTCTGTCGCGTTGCCGGGTTCTTTCTTGGCCTGACCCCGCTGGCCGCGGACCTGCCTTTGCTGCGCCCTGTGATCGCCTCCGCGCTCTTTTCGCTGGCGATTCTGGTCGGTCTTTATGGGATGGCCAATGCCCGACGGGTCCGTGTCCGACGCGTTCCCATTCCGATGAGCGGCCTGCCGCCCGCGTGGCGCGGACGCAGGGCATTGGTTCTGAGCGACTTGCACCTGGGCAACGTCTGCAACATCGGCTTTGCCCGCCGCATGGCTGTACTCGCAGCCGGTCTGGAACCGGAGATCGTGCTCATCCCCGGGGACCTTTTCGACGGTTCCATGGCCGATCCCGACCGCCTGCTCGCGCCGTTCCTGGACTTGAACCCACCCCTGGGCATCTACTTTACCGCCGGCAATCACGACGAGTTCGGCGGCTCCGCGCATTACACCGCGGCCTTGAAGCGAGCCGGCATTCACGTCCTCGAGGATCAAAGCATCACGGTCGAAGGCGTGCGGATCGTCGGCACGCCGTACGGCAGCTCCGTCCACCCCCTTCACCTGCGCGTGTTTCTGGAAAGCCTGCAACTGGATGACGGCACGCCCTGCATCCTGCTCAACCACGTGCCCAACCGCCTTCCTATCGTTGAGAAGGCGGGCGTCAGCCTGCTGCTCTCCGGTCACACCCATGGCGGCCAGATTTTCCCTTTCACCTGGGCGACCCGCCGGATCTTCGGCAAGTTTACCTATGGTTTGCAACAGTTTGGCCGGCTCACCGTATACACATCCACCGGGTGCGGAACCTGGGGCCCGCCAATGCGGCTGGGAGCAGAACCGGAAGTGGTGCTGCTGACGTTCAGCGAAGGGTGACAAAACCCGCCTGGCCGGCCTCGCTTTGTGAATGTCCTGTGATCGCGCAAACATTCTTTTAACTCGTCCTGGACTAGGATGAAGGCTTCTGCGCCATCATTCGCAGTCATTTTTCGCTCGTTTTTTGTCGACTCCAAGGAGATCTGCCGTGGCCACCCATACCTTGCCAGAAACTCAGCCCAGCCGCTCCACCGTATACACCAGCCTTTCCGGTGTCGATCTGCTCTTGAACCCCCGGCTCAACAAGGGCACGGCCTTTACCGAATCCGAGCGCGACGCCTTCCGCCTGCACGGTCTGCTCCCCCCCGCCGTGGCCACCCAGGAAGAACAGCGCGAGCGGCGCATGAAGCAGTTGAACAATCAACCCAACAGCTTCGGCAAATACTCGATCATGCGCGACCTGCAGGACTCCTGCGAAACGCTCTTCTATTCGCTGATCGAGCACAACATCGAAGAATTGCTGCCGATTGTGTACACGCCCGCCGTGGGCGAGGGCTGCCAGCGCTTCAGCGAGATCTGGCGCAAACCGCGCGGCCTCTTCCTCAGCTATCCCGACAAGAATCGCATCGACCAGATCCTCGCCGATCCCCGCTACGACAACGTTCGCTGCATCGTGGTCTCTGACGGCGAGCGCATTCTTGGCCTGGGCGACCAGGGCGCGGGCGGCATGGGCATTCCCATCGGCAAAATGGCCCTCTATACCGCGCTGGCCGGGATCCCGCCCGAACAATGCCTGCCGATCCTGCTGGATGTGGGCACCGACAACCAGGCGCTGCTGGACGACCCCATTTACATCGGCTGGCAGCATCACCGCATTCGCGGCGAGGAGTACGACGACTTCATCGAAACCTTCGTGCGCGCAGTGGAGCGGCGCTGGCCCCACGTACTGCTGCAGTGGGAAGATTTTGCGGGCGTCAATGCCGCCATCCTGCTGAAGCGCTACCGCGATCGCCTGTGCACCTTCAACGATGACATCCAGGGCACGGCAGCGGTCACCACGGCAACGCTTCTGGCCGCGGTGCATGCTACCGGGATTCCGCTCTCGCAGCAGACGATTGTCCTGTTTGGCTCCGGCTCCGCGGGCATCGGGATCATTGAACTGCTGATTGCCGCCATGCAGCAGGAAGGCCTGACGGAAGAACAGGCGCGCCAACGCATCTATGCCTTCAACCGCTACGGGCTTCTGGTGGAGGGTTGCCAGGGCATCCGGCCAGGCCAGGAGACGCTGGTCCGCAAGCGGGAAGACGTCGCGGGATGGCAGCTTTCCGGCGACGATCAATGCGCGATTTCGCTGATGGACGTGGCCCGCAACGCAAAGATCACCGTTCTGGTGGGCGTTTCAGCGCAGCCCGGCGTGTTTACTGAAGAGATTGTGCGCGAGATGGCAAAACACACGCCGCGCCCGGTCATCTTTCCGCTTTCCAACCCGACTTCAAAGGCGGAAGCGGTACCGGCGGATCTGATGCGCTGGACCGGCGGCCGCGCCCTGATAGGCACCGGCAGCCCCTTCCCCCCTGTCGAAGTGGACGGGAAGCAGGTGCGCATTTCGCAGATCAACAACTCGTATATCTTCCCGGGCCTCGCGCTGGGCATCCTGGTAGCGAAAGCCAGCCGCGTGACCGACAACATGATCATGACGGCGGCCCGCACGCTGGCCTCGCTTTCACCTACGCGCAACGACAAGAACGCGCCTCTGCTGCCGCCGATTGGCGAATCCCGCAACGTCGGACTGCTGGTTGGCGAAGCAGTGGCGCGGCAGGCAATTGCCGATGGCGTGGCCGGACTCGACGATCCGGAAACGCTCAAGGAGCAGTTGCTCGCCTATGTATGGAAGGCCGATTACCTGCCCTACGAGCGGGTACTCTAACCACTCCTGATTTCCGTTGGTATTCCCGCCCATTCCTCGAACGCCGACTGACACGAAGATCGGCGTTCGAGTCCCCGAGCCTCTTCTGCACGACTCATCTTCCTCCCGCCGCAATCCGCACAGACTGCGAAACTTTGGTGTGAGCCCGAGCAGGGCGTTCCTCGTCCAATTCCGCTGAATTCAAGCATAGGACGCGTGAAATACAGCAGACATTCGTTTGACTTCATCGTTTCCTGCGATACAATCGGTATGGATTTTTTCGGCTTCTTTTGAGCGAATCCGGCGCCAGAGCATTTTCGATTTACACGTTGCCATTGTCAGATCGTGCAAGGTGGCTTTTTCTTGGTGAAAAAACCACTTGAGCCTGAGGCTTCTGTAAAGAGCAGAATCGAAAATGCTGTAGCTTGATAGAATTGGCGAGCAGCAAAAACGTTTTACCATGGGGGATCTATGAGTCATTTCCTACGCCGCGCAGAGGTTGCGACCTCGGCCACGGCGCTGTTGCTTCTTTCTTGTCTTGCAGTTCCGGGCTTCTCTCAACGGCAGCGACAGCCCCAGCCGACGGGTCCCTGGATGAACACCAGCCTCTCTTCCGATGCGCGCGCCGACCTGGTGATGAAAGAAATGACCCTCGAAGAGAAGGTCGGACTGCTGCACGGAATCGGAATGCCCACCGATGAACCGGTCACGCTGGTCAATGCCCCCTCGAACCGCGGCGTCGGCTATACGGTTGGCGTCCCCCGTCTCGGCATTCCCGGAATCGACATGAGCGATGCCGCCTATGGCGTTCGCTCCAGCGGCGTCAACGGGCGTTATTCCACCGCGCTGCCGGCCAACGTCGCGGCGGCCAGCAGCTGGGATGTGGATGCCGCCTACGCATATGGCGCGCTGATCGGCCGCGAACTGAGGGCGCAGGGCTACAACATGACCCTCGGCGGCGGCGTCAACCTGACGCGCGAACCCCGCAACGGCCGGACTTTTGAATACCTCGGCGAAGACCCCGTCTTGGCCGGAACGCTTGTGGCCCGCCTGATCCAGGGCACCGCATCGGCGCACATCATCAGCGACATCAAGCACTTTGCGTTCAACGACCAGGAAAGCGGACGCAACTCGGTCAACATCACCATCGGCAAGCGCGCCGCTCGTGAATCCGATCTGCTGGCCTTCGAGATCGGCATCACGCAGGGGCATCCTTCCGCGGTCATGTGCTCTTACAACCGCGTCAACGGCGACTACTCCTGCGAGAACAACTACCTCCTCAACGAGTTCCTCAAGAAGGACCTGAAATTCCCCGGCTTCGTGCTATCCGACTGGGGCGGCACGCACAGCGCCGAGAAAGCCTCGGCAGCGGGCCTGGACAACGAGCAGCCGGGATCGGTTTTCTTTGGCGACAAGTACAAGGCGCTGGTCGAATCGGGCAAGATCCCGACGGCCGAACTGGACGAGCATGTGCACCGCATCCTGCGCACGCTGTTTGAAGCCGGCGTCGTCGACCATCCCCGCGAACGCAGCGTTGTCGATCCCTTTGGCGGCCTGGAAGTCGCGCGCAAGATCGAAGAAGGCGGCATCGTCCTGCTCAAGAACAACAAGGCCGTTCTGCCGCTGGAGCCCGCCAGGCTGCACACCATCGCCGTGATTGGCGCGCACTCCGACGTGGGCATGATCTCCGGCGGCGGCTCCGCGCAGGTGGACCCCGTCGGCGGCAATGCCATTCTCCCCCCGGGAGAGGGCGCGACCCACTGGCAGGAACAGATCTGGTTCCCCACCTCGCCGCTCAAGGCGATCCAGGCGCGCGCCCCCAGGGCCACCGTCAAGTTTGACGCCGGAACGGACCCAGCCGCCGCAGCCGAGCTGGCCAGGAGCGCGGACGTCGTCATCGTCTTTGCTTATCAATGGGAGAGCGAAGGGATGGATCTGAAAGATATGTCGCTGCCCGGAAACCAGAACGATCTGATCGCCAAGGTGGCCGCTGCCAACCCGCACACCATCGTGGTGCTGGAAACCGGCAGCCCCGTCACCATGCCCTGGGTCGACGCCCCGGCAGCCATCCTGGAAGCCTGGTATGCAGGCAGCGACGGCGCCAATGCACTGGGCAACATCCTTTTCGGCTCGGTAAACCCCAGCGGCAAGCTCTGCAACACCTTCCCGAAGAGCGAGGCCGATTTGCCTCATCCCACCGTCACCCAGCCGCCGCCGGAGTCCAGTCACTTCTCCGGCCCGGTCTCGCCGGAAGAGCGGGCCGCCGGCCTGCCAGCGTTTCAGGTCGTTTATGACGAGGGCGCGAAGGTGGGCTACAAGTGGTACGACGCGGAGAAGAAGCCCGTGCTCTTCCCCTTCGGCTACGGACTCTCGTACACCTCCTACCGCTACTCGGGGCTCTCGGTGGCGCAAGACAAAACCGTCAAGGTCACTTTTACTGTGACCAACGCCGGCGCGCGCTCCGGCGCTGAAATCAGCGAGATTTACGCCAGCCTGCCGGCCAGCGCCCAGGAACCGCCCAAGCGCCTGATCGGCTTTGCCAAGACGAAGCTGGACACCAAAGGCAAGCAGACCGTCACTGTCGAGGTCGATCCCAAATATCTGTCGATCTTCGACGAACAGAAGAACGGCTGGACGCTGCTTCCGGGCGAATACACGATCCAGGTGGGCGGCTCGTCGCAGGATCTGCCGCTGAAAACGACGCTGACAATCAAGTAACCGCCTGCGCACCACGCGAACAGCAAACGGCCCGATCCGCACCACTGGATTGGGCCGTTTTGATGTTGATCAGAGCTGAACTTGTTTAACTCTCGCTTCGCTCCAACCGGATTGCACGGTCAGAATTAATTTCGCGGGTTGTCTTCAAGACCTGTCCCGCCCCCCCTTCAGGCAATCGCGGCAAGACCATGCTTGGCGGCTAAAGTAAGCAACTTGGCCGCCGGGCCGCGCGGTTGTTTTTCGCCTCGCTCCCATTTGCTGACCACGCCGGTGGTCACGTTCAGATGGGCGGCAAAAACCGCCTGGCTCACTGCGGCTTTGGTGCGAATGCGGCGAATAGCCGCTGGAGACAACTCCAGCACCGGAGTCAGACACGCTTGATCGAATTCCCGCATCGTCTTCGCGTCGAGCATACCAATCCTATGCAGATCCGCCATACTCTCGTGCACCGCGGCAAGTGCTTCGCTCTTATACGCCTTTGCCATGTCTCTCTCCTTTCCCAGCACCAGCCTCCTTGATCTCCAGTAGGGCTTTTTCCCGTACGATGACCGTCATCTGCTCATCGCTGAAGCCAAGATAGACTCGCGCTGCTTTGCGGAACTCGCGCAGTTCATTGGCTTTGATATTGGCCTGATCGCTCTTCTCGAAGCCAAACATCAGCACAACACGATGACCAGCCTTCATGGCAACAATGGCGCGAGCGCCACCGCTGCTCCCCTCCCCATGCCTTGCCAACCGAAACTTGAAGACCCCGCCGCCGAGATCGGCGTCAAAATCCCCGTGGACAGTGCGCAATAATTCGGCATCGCCGATGCCAAACTTCCGCGCAAAACGCATGAACGGTTTTGTGGCAAATACCCGAGTCGGGTTGGAGGGATCGGCCATCCGGAACAAGTATAGCTCTTAGAGCTATAGAATTCAGAAAAAATGCACTGTCTATTGTCGCCGGACCTTGAGGTAAGTTTCCCGCGCGTCGCCTCCCTGCTATTCCCCGTCTCTCGGAACCTGTTCCAGCAGCCGCTTCCAGGTCTTCTGGTTCTTGCGGAAGCCCTTCTTCAGATCCTCGAGAATGCGCTCGAAATCGGCGTTGGTGCGCAGGTTGTTCCAGGCAGGGTTCTTCTGGAACCAGGGATAGTTTTCGTTGCCCAGGTAAATGGCGCGGCGCAGCCAATGCAGCGCCTCGGTCGAATCGCCTTCCACGGCAAAGTAAGTGGCCAGGCGGTATGCCATCTCGCTGTCGGCTTCGGCGGCGGCCAGGGTTTCGTCCTGCAGCAGCTTTGCGCCCCTTTCGCGGTCGCCCGCCTGCACGTAGCAGAGCGCGAGAGTCGGTACCGCGATGCGCATCGAGGGGTCGTCCTTGATAACCGACTCCAGAATCGAGATCGCCGCTTCGTTATTGCCCAGGCGCATTTCCTGATAGCCGGCCGAGGTGCGCAGCAGGGGGTGGCGCGGTTCCAGCGAAAGGCCCTTTTCCAATTCGTCGCCCGCCAGTTCGATCTGGTTCTGATAGTGGTAGACGCGGGCGCGGTGGTTATAGAGGATGGCGGCGTTGGCCGGATTGAGCTTGAGCGCGCGATTGAACTCGGCCAGCGCCTCGTCGTACATGCCATCGCCGCGCAATGCCATTCCGGCAACCATGTGCACGTTCCAGTCGTTGGCTGCGTTGGCCAGCAGGTTGGCGATGCCGTGCCGCGCCGACTCCTTTTCGCCGCGCGACAGGAGCATGTAAATGCGGTAGAGATTGGCCTCGGTCGATCCCGGATCGCGCTTGAGAGCCTCGTCGAAGGCACGGCGAGCGTGCATCACGTTGATCTGGCCGCCGAATCCGTGGCGCACATACTGGAGTTCCGCTATGCCCAGCCCGCTCCAGCCAGCCGCATACTCCGGATCGGTCGCCGTCACGCTCAGGAACAGCGCATGAGCCCGCTCCAGATCGCCGCGCGAGCCGGTGCGGGTCATGAACGAGCTCAGCATGGCGCGCGCCTGCAGGTACTCTTCACTGGCAGTTCCGGGCAGCGAAGCCTCGCGTGCGCCGGTGCGCGGCGCATCGATCTTGTCGCCCGCGCTCATGCCGTGCAGCGTCGCGAAGACCTCGTTTGAAATCTCCGTCTGCACCGCGATCAGGTCCAGCGAAGCCACGCGGATTGCGCCGCCCGAACGCACGCTCTGTGCATTCACATCGAGCAGTTGCCAGTTCAGGTCGAAACCCTCATCGGAGCGCATGAAGCTGCCCGCAAGGACATAGGTGACCAGCAGCTTCTGGCCTAGCGCCAGCGGATCCATCTGCATCTTGATCAAGGGCATCAAGGTGCTGGAGGGGCGAACCACAAGTCCCGGAATCCGCGCCAGGCGCGCCGCAATCGCATCGGCCAGGGCAAACCCGTAGAGCGGCGCAACCGCGGTTTCGCCCAGGTTGGTGAAGGGCAGAACCACCAGCGAGTTCTGTTGATTGCGCTCGGCCGCAGACTCGCGAAAACGCTCCGCCAGCATCGACAGGAATCCCGTCGTCCGCTTTTCAGCCTCCGCCGCCGTGGTGGGCAGGTTGGCGGCGGCCTCGCCGGGGATAATGCCGGTTTCGATCTGCATGGCCTTCATGATGGTCTTGAGCGACTCGCGCACCTCGGCCGCCGAAGCCGAGCGCGCCCCTGGATTCTTCTCCAGGCAGCTCGCGATGACGCTCTTCAACTCCGGCGAAATGCCCGGCACAATGATGCTCAGGTCGTCTGGATCGGAGAACTGAATGGCGCGAATGGCCTGAAAGTCCTCGGCATCGGGGCGGGAAAACGGATGACGCCCGCTGACCAGTTCGTACAGAATCACTCCCAGAGCCCACACATCCGACTGCACGCTCGACTGCCCGGTGACAAACTGCTCGGGCGCCATGTAGCGGATGGTGCCGCCGCGCGCCGTATACGTTGCCGCCACCGAAGCATCCTTGGCCAGCGCGGGCTTGGAGGGATCGAAGTTGGCGTCTTCCGGGCTCAACCGGCGGGCCAGGCCGAAGTCAAGAATCTTGACCAGTCCGCCGTCGGTCAGCATCACGTTCTGCGGCTTCAGATCGCGATGGAAGATCCCCAGCGCATGGGCTGCCTGCAGGCCGTCGGCGATCTGAATGCCCACCGAGAGCGCCAGTTGCAACGTGGCCGGGCCGCGCGCAATGAGCAGGTCCAGCGACTGGCCGGGCACATACTGCATTACGATATAGCCCTCGTCGCCATTCTCACCCACTTCGTAAATGCCGCAAACGTTGGGATGCTCGATGGCCGAGGCCATGCGCGCCTCGCGCAGCACCGTCGAGCGGAGTTGCTGGGCCGAAAGCAGCCCCGGACGCAGAATCTTCATCACCACGGGCCGCTGCAACAGCGTGTCGTTTGCCAGGTAGACCACACCGCTGCCGCCGGCGCCCAGCCGTCGGATAATCTCGTATTGTTCGATCTTGCGCTTCGTCGCCACGCTTCAAGTGTAATGGGCGCGGTGTAAAGATATCCTCAACAACCCGAGCAGCCGGGTAACAATTCCCACTTTGAGCACCTGCAGCACCTGCGGTGCGGCGGACGCCATCGGCGTGGCTGGGCTGGGAGCATCGGCTCAACCGGACGCCCAGGGCCATCGCATGAAGAGAAAGCGAAAGTGTAAGGAGCATGAGGGCGCCTTCCGATTATCCGAGCCCGAGTAGATGGGCGCGGTAGTTGTCGCTTGTGGCGGCGATGATTCGTCTGGCTTTGATTCCGCCTTTTCGTTTCACCGGATCCATGCGGATCAGATTCAGTGTGAGTTGCTTCAGAGAGGCTAGATTGTGCGCGGCATGGCGTGTGCGGGCGCGCATCTGATCGTCGTTGAAGGCAATATCCATGCACCAATGCAAGCGATTCTCGACCGACCAATGGGCGCGCACCGTGGTCGCCATCCTCGCCGCGTCTGGCGCCAGGCTGCTGATGTATAACCGCTGCTCGTGCGTCGTCTTGCCTCCGGTCGTGCGCTCGGATTCGATCACCGCAAAGGATTTCAGTCCCGACCATTGCTCCGGTTTCGACAGGCAGTTCAACTGATCGAAGACGTAGCAGCGGCGCGTTTCCACGCGGCCATGGCCCTTCTCCACGCTTTCAAAGAAGCCGTGCGCCGTCTCGGTCGCCGGATGGGCGATGAAACTGGACCAGAAATCCCGGATGGATTCGGCCAACTTCGGCTGATTGTCTTTGACGGCCAGCACATAGTCGGCGCCGCGTGCCCGGATCGCCTCGGCAATGTTGGCCTGCGTTCCCATGGCGTCGATCGTTACCGTCGCGCCTTCCAGCGCCAGCGTGGAAAGTAACTCCGGAATGGCGGTTTTCTCGTTGGATTTTTCCGCCGTTCCGCGCTGGCCCAACACCAGCCCGGCGCCGGCGGCAAAGGCCGAAACCAGATGCAGCGCGGTGGCGTCGATGCCTCCCGAACGACGGCTGGTCTTGCCATCGATGGCCACGACCTCGTCGCTCAAGGCGGGTAATACGCCGCGCATCCAACGCCGGAAAGCTTGCTCGAATTGGCCAGGATCGATCAAGCCAAAGACCCGGCCAAAGGTGTCGTGCGAGGGAACGCCGGACTGCAAACGAAGATAGCTCCTGAGCCAATCCAGCTTCTCGTTGGCCCACAGTTCGATCTCTTCAAAGGTGTCGGCTCCCACCAAAACTCCGTTGACCGCCACCACCAGCAACTCCACGAAATCGTGCTTGACCTTGCCCGGCTGCCGGGGATCGTGAATCGACACAAAAACATCGCACAAACGCAGCGGCTGTTCAGTTCCCATCAATACCTCCTGGAAACAGAACAGCCCACCAAAATCACGTGCGGAAGTATCTACTTGTATCCCTGTATCCCTCTCGTCAACACAGCCCGCTACGTCTTCGCCTTTTCTTCATGCGAGAGCCCTG
>Ga0181517_10000930_pt1 | contig 35309 bp, 34 predicted proteins | sample PEATcosm2014_Bin_31_FD_119748 | JGI IMG/M metagenome (GOLD analysis project Ga0181517, IMG submission 119748) | Peatland microbial communities from MTU Mesocosm Facility, Houghton, MI, USA - PEATcosm2014_Bin01_30_metaG | ecosystem: Environmental > Terrestrial > Soil > Wetlands > Peat | place... | reverse complement strand
GGCTCCAATGTGCAGTTTGCCGTCAACCCGCTCGACGGGCGCATGACGGTGATCGAGATGAACCCGCGCGTATCACGCTCCTCGGCGCTGGCGTCGAAGGCTACCGGATTTCCGATTGCAAAGATCGCCGCCAAGCTGGCTGTGGGCTACACGCTCGATGAGATTCCCAACGACATCACACGCAAGACACCGGCCTGCTTCGAGCCGACCATCGACTATGTCGTCGTCAAAATTCCGAAGTGGCAGTTTGAAAAGTTTCCCGGCTCCGACGACACGCTCGGCCCGCAGATGAAGTCGGTCGGCGAAGTCATGGCCATGGGCCGCACATTCAAGGAAGCCCTGATGAAGGCCTGGCGTGCCCTCGAAACCGGCAAAAAGACCGGCGCTGAAGTCCTTGAGCCGCGCCGTCTGACGCAGATGCTGGTCACCCCCAAGCCCGAGCGCCTTGGCTACGTCCGCTACGCCTTCGAGCGCGGCATGAGCGTCCGCGAAGTGGCCCGCCTCACCGGCATGGACCCCTGGTTCCTGCACCAACTCCGTGAGATCACCGTGGCGCAAATGGCGATAGCTCAGACCACCCCAGAGGAAATAAGCACGGAGCAGTTGCGCCAACTGAAGCGCCTCGGCCTCAGCGACGAGCGCATCGCCACCGAGTGGAAGCTCGAAGGCCACGCCGGCATCCAGCAGGTGAGGGAACTGCGCGAGTCCAAAGGCATCAAGCCCGTCTTCAAGCTCGTTGATACCTGCGCCGCAGAATTCGAGTCCATGACGCCTTACCTCTACTCCACCTACGACGAGGAAGACGAAGCGCCCCCGACCACCAGGAAGAAGGTCATCATTCTCGGATCGGGTCCCAACCGCATCGGGCAGGGAATCGAATTCGACTACTGCTGTTGCCACGCCTCCTTCGCGCTGCGTGAAGACGGTTTCGAGACCATCATGGTCAACTGCAATCCCGAGACCGTCTCCACCGACTACGACACTAGCGATCGCCTCTACTTCGAGCCGCTGGTCCTCGAAGACGTGCTGGCTGTCTATAACCACGAAGCTGCGGCTGGCGCGGAGATCGGGATGATCGTCCAGTTCGGCGGCCAGACCCCGCTGAACCTGGCCCAGCGCCTGAAGGCGGCCGGCGTGCCCATCATCGGCACTTCGCCTGATTCGATCGATTTGGCCGAAGACCGCAAACGCTTCGGCGCGCTGCTCGATGAACTCAACATCCCCATGCCCACCGGCGGCACCGCCACCAGCGTGGAGCAGGCCCTTGCCATCGGCGAGCGCATCGGCTACCCGGTTCTGGTCCGTCCCAGCTACGTGCTCGGCGGCCGCGCCATGGTCATTTGCTACGACTCCAAGGAAGTGATGCGCTACATGAAGGAGGCGGTCGAGTACTCCCAGGAGAGACCCGTGTTGGTCGATCACTTCTTGGAGAACGCCATCGAAGTTGACGTCGATGCGCTCTGCGACTCCGAAGACGTGATCATCGCCGGCATCATGCAGCACATCGAAGAGGCCGGCATTCACTCCGGCGACTCCTCCTGCGTTCTGCCCGCTGTCGATATCCGCGAAGAAACGCTGGACACCTTGCGCACCTACACCCGCAAGCTTGCCCTCGCGCTCAAGGTGGTCGGACTGGTCAACCTGCAATTCGCCATCCAGCGCGACGCCGAGGGCAACGATCATGTTTACGTGATCGAGGTCAATCCGCGCGCCTCGCGCACCGTGCCTTACGTCTCCAAGGCCACCGGTATCCCGCTGGCCAAGGTAGCCAGCCGCCTTATGACCGGCCGCAAGCTGAGCGAGTTACTGCCCAAACAACTGGCTGGCGGCAAGGATCTCGAGACCGGCAGCCACTACTACGTCAAGTCGCCCGTCTTCCCGTGGAACAAGTTCGCCGGCGTCGACACCGTTCTCGGGCCTGAAATGCGCTCCACCGGAGAAGTGATGGGCGTGGCCGCAAACTTCGGCGAAGCGTTTGCCAAGGCCCAGCTCTCTGCGGGCCAGGTGCTTCCCAGTGGCGGCACGGTCTTCTTCAGCGCCAACGATCCTGACAAGGAAGCAGCCGCCGAGTTGGCGCACCGCTTCGTGCATCTTGGCTTCCGGATTGTGGCCACCGAAGGCACAGCGGACGTTCTGGAAAAGGCGGGGCTGACTGTCGAGCGCGTCTTCAAGGTCAAGGAAGGCCGTCCCAACGTCGTCGATCTCATCAAGGGCGACCGCATCCAGCTCATCATCAACACCCCGCGCGGGCAGGATACCTTCTTCGACGAAAAGGCCATCCGCCGCGCTGCCGTGCTGGCCCGCATTCCCACCATCACCACCATCGCGGCCGCGCGTGCAGCGGTGGAGGGCATCGCCGCCATCCAGCAAAAGCAGACAACAGTCTATGCGCTGCAAAACCTGCACGCACTGACGATCGGTTAGTCTTCCACCGGCTTCCTTGACCCATGGTGGATGAATTGCGTTCGGGTGTTCTGCCTTTGCGGAGGGAGCAGGGGCCTTCAGGCCCCTGTATGCAGAGATTTATTGGAGTGGCCTTTAGGCCCGGGCCTTCCTCGGCTCGGCCCTACAGCTACTGAATAGTATCTTCTGCTTCCTGCTACTCTTCAAACTCGGAACTGCTGTTTTTCCCAGCCAGAGCGGCTCCAATCGAGTAGCCGATCAGCGAGGCGGCTGGCCACGTGGCGTAAAACGGACCGTTGTTATCGATCAACCCGCTGGGCAAGGGAAAGCTGAACAGCGTCCGAACAATCCGTTCTGAAGCTTCGCAGCGGTCGCACATCCCTGGGCCGGTCGGCAGATCCAGCAGCCAAAGGCAAAAAAGCAGTATCCAGATTGTTCCCAGCAGCCAGGTCACAGTCGCCATCTCGCTCTGCCAGAACCGCGCCACCAGAAAGCCTGTAAACGCGGGCAGCAGCAGCGACAGAGCCAGAATCACCCACTGCGAGGCTGAAGCCGGATTCAGAACATACCCCACGAACATCATTCCCAGCCACGTTCCCAGTGCCAGAAGCACATGCAGCGCAAACGATCCAGCCTGACCGGCCAGCTTCCCCAGAAATTCATCTTCCTCTGTGAAGATAGGCTCCATGCTTTCGGCTCCTCGACTGACTTTCGAATCAGTATCTCGAATCAGGGCGATTTTCTATTCGATTTTCTATTAAAGATACACTCCGCCGTTCCGGTGGGCCAAAGTCATTGAATTCTGAACCATCCGCTGCTCGCGGCCCCCATCCGCAGCGCGTGGCTCTAAAATGGCAATATGCTGATCGAAGGCATCTTTGCCGCTGTCTCCACTCCCTTCTATCCGGACGAGCGGGTCTATTTCCGCAAGCTCGAAGCCAACCTGGCGCGCTACTCCCGCACCCTGCTCTCGGGTCTGGTTGTGCTCGGGTCTACTGGCGAAGCCGTCATGCTCGACGATGCGGAATCCCGCGACGTTCTGCGCATCGCCATCGAGGCCGCCGCGCCCGAGAAAGTCATGATCGCGGGTGTGGGCCGCCAGAGCGTCAGGGCCACCGTCGACTTGGCTGAAGATGCCGCGCGCCTGCGTTACGATGCTGTCCTGGTTCGCACCCCCACCTACTATGCCGGCGCCATGTCCCGCTCCGCTGTGCTGCTGTACTTCCAAAGCGTCGCCGACCGTTCGCCGCTGCCCGTCATCCTCTATAACATTCCCAAGTTCGTGCCCTATCCCATGCCTGTGGATGTGGTGGCGGAACTGGCGCAGCACCCCAACATCATCGGCCTCAAGGACTCCACCGGCAACGTCGACCGCCTGCGCGAACTCGTCGCCGCCACGCAAAACGCGCCTCGCCGCAATGTGACGGTTACTCCCGTCTTCGAAGCGGCCACCGCGCGCATGTTGGCCCCAGTCGCTGAGCCCGCCGGAAGTTTTGTCTCGGCTGCCGAACTGGCTGGCGGACCCGCAGTTACCCTCACGCCCTCTGCTCCCGCGCTGAAAACGCGCACCAAAGAAGTTGGATTCCAGCTCCTCACCGGCTCCTCCGGAACCCTGATCGAGTCCCTTGAGGCAGGCGCATCCGGAGCCGTTTTGGGCTTCGCCGCCTGCGCCCCTCAAGCCTGCCAGGACGTCTATTTTGCCTGGAAAGACCATGACCTCAAGCTCGCCCACCAGAACCAGAAACGCATCACCGCTCCCAGCGAGCGCATCGTCGCTCAGCTCGGCATCAGTGGAATCAAATATGCGTGCGACTTCAATGGCTACTACGGCGGCCGCGCCCGCTCGCCCCTTCTCCCACTCACTGCCGAGGCAAAGTCGGAGATCGAGGAACTGTTAAAGGAAATCCGCAGCTAGTATCCCGAGTTTGAAATACGCAACACAAAATGGCCTGGCCTTCTGAGCGAAACAAAATGGGCTGTCATTCTGAGCGAACGGGGCCCCGAACGTCTTTCCGTTCGGGGGTGGTGAGTCGAAGAACCTGCGGTTGTTCTTCGATGAACTTCAGACTCACCACACTAGTAGCGCGACAGGAAGAGCACAAATCTACCCAGTCGCTGACGAAAGAGAACTCATTTACCCCTGAGGATCGAACGCGATGAATGCACGATGGGGAGTCTGGATGATCGCAGCGCTGGCCGCCGGTTCCATCGTTTCTCTGACCGCCCAACAACCGGCCGCACCCGCCCCGCGCCAATGGGCCATTGAGCTGCACGGCGGAGCGGGCGTCATCGAACGCGCCAAGATGACTCCGGAAAAAGAGGCCGCCTACCGTGCCTCGCTAGCGATGGCCCTGGACACAGGCGCAAAGGTGCTCGACCGTGGCGGCTCTTCGCTCGACGCCGTCGAGACCGTGATCCGCATTCTCGAGGATGACCCGCTCTTCAACGCCGGCCGGGGCGCGGTCTTCTCCGCCGATGGCAAGAACGAACTCGACGCCGCCATCATGGACGGTTCCAATCTCAAAGCAGGCGCGGTTGCCGGCGTTACCCGCACCCGTCACCCCATCAGCCTCGCGCGCGCGGTCATGGAGAAGTCTCCCCACGTCATACTGATCGGTCCCGGCGCCGATTTGTTTGCTTCTCAAAACGGCTTGGAAATGGTGGATCCCGCCTTCTTCTTCACCGAGAACCGCTGGCAGTCCCTCGTCAACCAGCTGCAAAAGGAGGGTCGTCCGGTTCCGCCTCGTCCCGACGGAGTTCCAGAACCGCCGCCCGCAGCCTCCCCGTCAGCCCCACCCGCTGCAGTCGACGAATCGCCCAAAGCTCATATTCACGGCACCGTCGGCGTTGTCGCGCTCGACCGGCAGGGAAACATCGCCGCCGGCACGTCCACCGGCGGACTGCAAGCCAAGATGCCCGGCCGCGTCGGCGATTCGCCCATCATCGGCGCTGGCACCTATGCTTCGAATTCCTCCTGCGCCGTCTCCGCCACCGGTTCCGGCGAGTACTTCATCCGTCTCGGCGTGGCCCGCGAAGTCTGCAATCTTGTAGCTTTCAAGAACCTCTCGTTGCAGCAGGCCGCCGACCAGGTCATCCACCAGGAGCTTGAAGCGCTGCACGGCGACGGCGGCGTCATCGCGGTTGCTCCCGACGGCCAGCTTGCCTGGAGCTTCAACACCCCCGGCATGTTCCGTGCCCGCCTGCGCGAAGGCGGCAAACCCACCATCGCCATCTACAACGACGAATTGTAGCGCCGCCCTCCTGGCCGGCTGTAGCGTGGACCTCCCGGTCCACGCCTGTCTCTATTCGGAAGCAGACCACGCCGCTTCGCCGGTATAGTTGTACCCATGTTGAACTCCGGCATACGTCCCCGTATCTTTCTCGCCCTCGCGGCTCTGGTCTTCCCGATCTCCATCGCCGCACAGCCTTCGATCGTCCTCCATGCCTCACGACTTTTGGAGATCGCCACCGGCAATATCCTTCAACCGGGCGAGGTGCTGGTCACAGGCGAGACCATCGCCGCCGTCGGAACCACGGTCGGGCATCCCCAAGGCGCGCGCATCCTCGATCTCGGTGACGTCACATTGATGCCCGGCCTCATCGACGCGCATGTGCATCTCTTCCTCCATCCCGGCGCTGAAGACCTGCAGACAGTCGAAGAGTCCATTCCATGGCGCACCCTCCTTGCCGAGCAGGCGGCCAAAGCCGATCTCATGGCTGGATTCACCGCCGAGCGCGACATGGGCACCGAAGGTGCTGGCTCCGCCGACACCGCGGTCCGCAACGCCATCGATCAGGGCCTGATTCCCGGCCCGCGCCTGCGCATCAGCGGCAATGCCATCGATATCCTCGGCGGCCACGAAGATGCCAATCACTTCAATCCCGCCCAGCACATCCTTTCCAACGCTGACTACGCCAACTCCGCCGATCAACTCCGCGAGGTTATGCGCGCCCAGCACAAGGAGGGTTCCGATTTCGCCAAGATTTACGAAACCGGCCCTGACAGCATCGTCGCCGGCCAGTTGCACACGCCGTACCAATACTCCGAGGCCGAGCTTGCCGCAGCCGTCGAAGAGGCTCACCGTCTCGGCACGGTTGTCGCCGTGCACGCCATGGGCGAGCCCGGAACCCTCTATGCAGCCCAGGCCGGCGTCGCTTCCATCGATCACGGCACCCAGTTGAGCGATGAGACCATGCGCCTGATGCGCGAGAAGGGAATCTGCGCCGTGCCCACCTTCGCCATCTTCGAATACTTCGCCCAGCACGCCGCGTCGCCCGCCACAGCGGCGCGTGAACAGGCTTTGCTGGATTACAAGATCAAGGAATTCAAGAGGCAGGTAGCCGCGGGCGTGCCTTTCGCCGTAGGCTCCGATGTCGGTCCTTTCCCGCACGGCACGCAGGCAAGGGAACTGGAACTGATGGTGCAGTACGGCATGAAGCCCCTGGCCGTTCTGCAAGCGGATCTGATCAACGGAGCGAAATTGCTCAACTGGCAGGGCCGTATCGGCGAACTCAAACCCGGTTACTTCGCCGACATCATCGCCGTCCCCGGCAATCCCCTCCAGGACATCACTGCGCTTGAACACGTCCGACTCGTCATGAAAGGCGGTGCGGTGATCCGTCAATAGGGCTTCGCAGCCGAGACGAAAAACGCCGCCGATCCGCTGTGTATCTTGCGAATCGGCGGCGTTTTTTATGGTTGTTAAGCTACCGAGGCTCTCTCGGATCCAAGCCCGGTATTCGACCGCACCAGCAACTCGTTAAACTTATGCTGCGAGGTCGGTTCGTGGCTCAGCAGCGTTCCAACAATGGCTCCGAAGAAGCCCAGCGGAATGCTGAGAATCCCCGGATTCTCCAGCGGAAACCACGCCTTCGCCTGAATCAGGTGCCGCGCCGCGCCCACCACCGTCGGCGGGTCAATCGCCATCAGGCTCGGGCTCACCAGGATCAGCCCAATGGACGTTACCAGTCCTACTGCCAGCCCTGTAACCGCCCCGGCCGTATTGAACCTGCGCCAGAAGATCGACAGCACGATCACCGGCAGGTTTGCCGACGCCGCTACCGCAAACGCCAGTCCCACCAGGAAGGCCACATTCGCCGTTGGCCCCAGCACAATTGCCAGCACAATCGACGCCGCGCCCACCACAAACGCAGAAATTCGCGCCACCAGCACTTCCTCTCCCGCTCGCCGTTCCACGCCCTTGTGAATCACATTCGTCCAGAAATCGTGCGCGAACGAGGTCGATGCGCTGATTGTCAATCCCGCCACCACGGCCAGAATCGTGGCAAAGGCAATCGCCGAAATGAAGGCGAAGAACACATCTCCCGCCAGGTTCTGCGCCAGCAGCGGCGCGCTCATGTTGGTGCCGCCATGGCCCACAATGTAGTCGCGCCCCACGATGGTCGCCGCGCCAAACCCCAGGAATGTGGTCATGATGTAGAAGGCGCCGATCAGCACCGTAGCCCACACCACGCTGTTGCGCGCCGTCTTCGCGTCCGGCACCGTGTAGAACCGTACCAGGATATGCGGCAGTCCGGCCGTTCCGAAGATCAGCGCCGCACCCAGCGACAGCAGGTCAAGCGCGCCGTAGGGCGGCTTGTAGCGCAGTCCCGGCAGCAAAAAGTCCTTTACCACCACCTGCCCATGGTCGTGATAAGTCACGTGCCCCACCGCGGCAAAGAAATTACTCAAATTGAAATCGAAATGCGCCAGCACCAGGATGCTCAGCAGCACCGTCCCCGACATCAGCAGGACGGCCTTCACAATCTGCACCCAGGTGGTTGCCAGCATCCCGCCAAAGACCACGTACACGATCATCAGCACGCCCACGCCGATCACCGCCGTCTGAAAGCTGATCCCCGATCCCTTCAGCAGCAGCGCCACCAGCGCTCCCGCTCCCACCATCTGCGCGATCATATAGAACGTGCTCACTGTCAGGGTGCTCAGCGCCGCCATGGCCCGCACCGGGCGTGGGCTCAACCGGTACGCCAACACGTCGGCCATGGTGTACTTTCCCGCATTTCGCAACGGTTCCGCGATCACCAGCAGCACCGTCAAATACGCCACCAGGAACCCCACCGAATACATGAAGCCGTCGTAGCCGCTGAACGCAATCAGCCCTGCAATCCCCAGAAACGACGCGGCGCTCATGTAGTCCCCGGCAATCGCCACTCCGTTCTGCCAGCCCGTGATCCTGCGCCCGGCAGCGAAAAATGCGCTGGCGCCCGAGGACCGTTTCGACGCCCAATAGGTAATCCCCAGCGTCACCGCAATAAACAACAGAAACATCGCCAGCGAAGTTGACATGGCTTATTTGCCTCCCTGCGCATCGTGGGCCTTCTCTACGATGTCCTTCGCCAGCCGGTCAAAGGTGTTGGCGGCTTTCACATAAAGCCCCGCGATCACCCAGACCACCACAAACTGCGACAGAGCAAATACGTAGGCAAGATTCACCGGCCCGATCCTGGTTGCCATCAACCCCGGCGCGTAGCCAACTAGCAGCGGTAATAAGAAGTAGTACACGACGAAAAACACGAACGCCGGCACAATGAACACCCGCTTGGTCGCCATCAGGTCCTTGAATTCCGTGGTTTCAGCGATGCTGTCCCAGGTCGTCTGGGAGGCTTTGTACTGCTCTTGTTGAGCGGGCCTTGCATGAACTACCGCGTTTGCCATAGGATTCCTTTCCTCAGGTTGTAGCGTCTGACTCCGGATAATGCTTCCTGTATCAATGGATCCGAAAGCGGACGAGTCGCTGTTTGTAGTGTTATCTCTGCGGCGTTGGCTGCCACCCGGCGTCGCATGGCTGATTGCATTTCGTCGATTTCGTACTTTCGAGCAGACCCCGCTACAACCCAACACCGCTGGAAGGCGGGGGGGCCGACTGCGCTCAAACAAACATCTCTATCCCGAATCGCTCTGCGGTGTTACCGGAAACCTTGTTCAAGGCGTTGCTCCAGCAGGGGAAAAGATGCCGAAGGAAAGGGGAATTGGAGCCGCCGGTGAACATTAAGATAACTTCGTACCGGGAGGGACGCACGTCCCTGGGAACGGCCTAAACGTAGCATAGCCGCATAAATGCAGTCAACGGCCCATTCTTGCCCATACCCGCCCCCACGGCCGTGTCAGACCGCTTTGAAAGCAGACGATGCCTACCGCCAAATCAGCTGTGGTTGCGCAGCTCTGGTGTACAGAATATCCGTTATCGGACTTTCTGGTCCTTTTTGTGTTGTTCCTCTTCTGGCCCTAAAAGGACCAATTGCCAAGCAACAGCAATCAAGAGCATCATCTCGTCTCCTTAGTTTTTCGGCCCGGTTGCCGGTGCAACTTCTGCATTGGCGACCATAGCTTGCTTGACTTGCCACTTCCTTTCCAGATGCTCCAGTTCCGGCATGATGTAAGACCAGTACCCGGCCGGAAGCCCCGGATCCCGCACTTCCTCGATCAAGTCCCGGAAATACAACAGGCTGAAAATGGGGTCGCTGGCGGTGCCGTTGAGTAGGCTTATGTATCTCCGGCAGCAGCCCAGCGCGATGGCGCGTTCCATCTGGGCAAGTGTGACACCGCCATCGAGAAGTCCGGTGGCAAACGTCCGGTCTGCCGTTGAAAAAGCGCATCGAACGCATGATCTGGCTGCAAGGTAAGACTTGAGCGGATAAGACCATCACCGCACGGGCGGCGGCGAGAAAGCACCCGGCGATCAAGCACGCGTCTGCAGCAGCGGGCACCCAGTCGTTCCCGCGACCAACTCGCCGCGCAACTCGCCCAGAAGGACTCGCGGATAAACGAACTCGAACGGCAGGTGGAGACCCTGCGGGCCTCCCACATCGCAATGATCGGAACCGTTGGGGAGATGGGCGGAATCACTAAGCTTCTAAAACTCTATGAGGAATACCGCGAGGTCCGGAGCGAATTGGATAAGCTGGGTGTGCTTCCGCACGGCGAAGTGAAGCCTTTTGCACTCACCAACCACGCGGAAAGCAGTCTCAATTGACTTTGAATCACATTTGAGACATAATCACCTGGTCCTACAAAGGGCTAAATCGTTCTAATATAAGGAGATGTTATATCATGGTAAGAATGTCTAATACTGATTGGACCATATTCTCTAACGCAGAGAAGACTATAACTGATCGCTTCACGGAATACGAAGTAAAACGGATTCATGAACTCGCTATCGAACTGAATGAGATTCTCAGAGCAGTAATGGCCCGCGAAGATAATTCGCGGTAGTAATATGGGGCCTGGTCTCTTCACGGAGATCAGGCTCATATACGTTAGAGTTTCTATATCGATATTCTGGGTTCGTATTGCGGCTTGGGGCGATATTGTATAGGGTGCAACGAGAGGAGAACATCTTGCGAGGATTGAGTTGCGTGTTTCTGTTCTGTACTTTGATTTCGATGACTGCGACCGCGCAGACGAATGCACCCGCGCCCGGTTCTCCCAAAGTGCGTGCTGCGGGCGGTGCAAAGGCGATTCCAGCGATCGAATGCAACGATCCTGATACGATGGCTGCCTGTAAGAGTTTCAAGGGACTTGTGGATGCACGGGATCAGGGCCTGCTTGCACAGGTTCTGGGCACATCGGAATTCAGACGACACACTTCTTTTGTGTGCCTTCGACCGAAGGCTGATTTCTTCAGCATCGTCAATCTCGATATACCTGAGCCCACAGCGTATCAGCCTTCGTCGTTCAACACTGACGAGAAATTCGCGCACGACACCGACTCGATTCGCAGAAATGCCTCAACCAGAAAGCTATTGGATGATTTCAAGAAGGATAGAGAAGAATCAAAGAAGAATGCCGAAAACCAGGGGTTCATGGATTTCTCGAACCCTCCAGCCATTAGCAAATTCACAAAGGACAGGTGGTACGAGGACCACAGCAAGGTTTTTATATATAGCCCCGGCATCGTCGAAGACTACAGATACCAGGACGGGATAAACTTCGGCCCTGCCGAGGACTGGGGAGAATGGAGCATGCTAGCCAGTATCAAGGATGACAAGCAGAACGATCCGACCACTTGGTTTACTGGGGGATATGCTTGGATTGAACGGTACAATAGCCAGCATGGAAATCAATCCGCCAAAGACGATGATCCCAAGCATGGACATATTTTGGTTGATACATCTTCAATACTGGTTCATTACAAGTATGGAAACGGGTCGGGGGATACGGTTGATTATACGATGCGAATTAACCTTTTGACTGGAAGGTTTGTTGAGTCGATGTCGAGTCCGGGCAGCGCCAATCGCGCGTCTGGAACCTGCATGATTTTCAAATAGCCAACTGCTCCCCGGCAGATAATCCTCTGAATCGTTGCTTCCTGAACACAGTGCCTGGCGCAACAAAAAACCCTGGATTATAAAAGCAACATTATGGAATAGGAATAGAACAGTAAGTCTTTTATGGACAAAGTCTTACCGCGAACAACACTCACAAAAACTGCCTAGAATCAGACACGATAACAGGAAGCTTGTGAAAGCCCTGCAGCTCGCGTCCGTTCAAGTTGTGGCGCGGGTACCGATAATTCTCTAGCCATTGTAGTCGGCGATCTCTTCATTGCCCTCCAGCGCGAATGGGTCGTGGCCACATAGTCGTTCCCCGTCACCTGCTTCTGCTTGCGATGGTTGCCTAATGACCGGATCAGAATCAGCATTCCCTCCGGCCAAAGCTAAGCTTGCCTTTGGCGACAACGGTTCCATCCACTGTTACGTTCCCTTCCACAAGTGCAGCCCCAGCCATCGCCTTCAAGACGTTCACCTCCACGATCATGGTGTCCCCGGGAAGCACGGGAACAAAGAATCTCATCTCGCTGATCGTACCGAGCACCAGAAATTCAGTCGTATGCTGGCCCTGGTTTGTGGTTTGACTGAAAAGAATTGAAGCACACTGTCCGATTGCTTCGACGATAAAGATTCCTGGCATGATCGCATAATCCGGGAAATGACCAAGAAATTGAATTTCATTGCCCGTGACGTTCTTGAGAGCTTTGATTCTCACACCCGGATCTATCTCCAAAACCCTGTCGACCATGATGAATGGGAAGCGCTGCTTCAGGTGGGTCTTGACCTCCTCGAAACTCATCTTCATGTGCATACCTCACATTGCAGGGTTCAGCGCCGGCGCAAAATCATGGCCTCGGCGCGGGGAAGAAACCGGGCGCCCGGCATCGGGGCGCTGGCATCACAAACGAGCCGGGTCACGCGAAGACCTACTTCTTCCGCAAGCTTTACCGCCTGGCTCTCCCGGTTAAATTCATAGATATGGTCGCGCTGGGCCGATTCGATTGCGGTGCTGAAAAAGACCAGGCCGTCTTTGGCAAGATGACGAGAAATAGCTTGGAATAGGGGCTTTGGATCCTCCAAATGCTCGGCGAGCATCGCGGCAATAATCCCTTGATACTGCCCTTCCCCACAATCTTCTTCCACGGCAAGTGCGTCCCTCACTGCGAACTTGACGCGGTCGGCATGACTTGAAACAGCTAGAAGGCGATTGGCGATGGCAACCGCCGGCGGACTGATATCAAGCCCCTCCATTTGTAAGTCGCTTCGTGTCTGCGCGGCGAGCAAGCTGAGCACACCATGCCCTGACGCTAACTCCAAGACTCGCGCATCTGCAGGCAATGCCTTCACGAACTCATCCCGGTACATGGCGAGGTGATGAACCATCGAGGGCCAAAATGGATAAATGAGGATGGCAGCCCACATATATGGAACCATGTATCCTTCATCCTCATAGACTTCCGATATAACATCCGGCAGCGCCTGCGGAGTGTATCTGCCCGCCTGCTCGTAGATTTGCTGCGATTTGACAACTCCCAGGCAATACCGCGCGTATCCCCGCGCCGCGTCATCAAATGCGCGATCTCCATAGGCGGCCTGAGCCCAGCCCGCCAGCGGGTCAAGCAGCCAGCAACACAGGTCGCGGTTGGATTCAACATTCGACCGTGCCATCGGCGCAAACATCTTCGCCTTCCTGTCCAGCGCATTCAGAAAAGTTGTGGCATCTGCCATAGCTACCATCCTTCCATTATTCATTTACTCACTCGAGGGCACGTACCGAACCATGCGAATCATGGGCCTGATAAGGTCAACTCCGTCCCAGGGCGAGGCAAAGACGTGCATGCGCCCGAGCTTGACGATTCTGTCTACACCTCTCCTCGCCGCTAAAGAGGCGAGCATTGCCTCCCGCTCTGCATCCACGACTGCCAACCCAACTGCCTGCACATTTCCATCGAGGTTTCCAACTGCGTCGAACAGGTCGTCGACCTCCACAACTGTTAGCGTTCTTCCTTGAGTCGGCTTGGGAACCTCCGTCCCACTTCCCAAAAGAATTGTCCAGTCTGGGCCTTGTGGAAAGATCGCGCTGTTTGTCGCTTTATCCAACAACCAGGAAGCGCGCGCCTGGCATATAAGGGTGGTCAGCGAGGCAGAGATCGTTAGTCGCGGATGGAGCCGATTCTCTGCTTCGAAGGCCTTCTTCAGGGATTGCACAAATTCATGAGGTGAATGGCCGACCTTCCTTTCCAAAAAGAGAACCTGAGGGGACGAGCACGCCTGTTGATCAAACTGCCAGACATCGCGTGCGATACGCCTGCACCAGGTTTCCTGTCCCTCGGTGTTGGACCAGGAAGTTGCGTCCATCGCCGCCACGGAGATCCTTGGTCCGAATATGACCAGCCTTGCCCAATGCGGAAACGGCAAGGCGCGCACAGATAAGACAGCTTCCTTACCACCCCAGATCAGGGCGCCATCGACGCATCGGGCCATCGTTTCAAGCAGGTCGGTCCTGGTGTGATCGAAAACGAGCATGCGGATGCGTCTCGTCAGAAGACCTGCACTATCGCTCTCCTCTAACTTTTCGATGATAAGTCGTGTCGGTTCGCTGAGCGCCGGAGGAACACGCACCAAGGATGCATTGCCCCCGAGTAAAGCGCACGTCATCGACAGCACAGGTTGGATCTCGATGTTTCCAGCGGGCCAGTGGCCAACGATGCCCACGGGATGCGCTTTCAATTTCGCGCGGCTATCTTCCCCCCAAATTCCGCAAAGCGCGCTGCCGCCAAGTTCCCGAGAGATGATTGGCTCGAGCGTGCCGCGCCTTAACCACATGCGCAGGAATTGGACCCCGGGTATGTTCGCCGTCTCTCGCCCGCCCAAGGCAGCGGACCAAGCCTCGAATCCATCCAAGACAGCCCTTGTGCCGATCTCCGTTGTATCGAGCGAATCACGAAGCTCCGCCGCAATTTCGGAAATCTCTCCGGGCTGGCCAATTGTGCGAATGATCACAAGCATCAAGACACCTCAAACCTGAGCAGCCCGTTGTCTCTTCGATTCGATATTCCCACAGCCCCGCACTTCTGCCTTCGGCACCCGACCTGCAAATTGAAAACAGGTTCCTCTTCTCCCGCAGCGGCACCCGTCATAAGACACAATCTTCGCGATATCTTCAGTGAGGAGCAAATTGCCGGGAAAGCTTGTCGGCAACACACTGCACACCTGAACAATCCCTTGTTCTCCCTCAACAACAGGCTCGAGCGTCAAGGGATTCCTTACGATCACTTCCGCGAATGCCGGAACATGCTTATTACCCTCCCGGCAATCCGGATAGATAACGCCAACGTTCTCCACCATCCCGTAAAAATCGATCACACGGTCGGCGGTACACCCAAATGTGCGAGCCACGGTATCGTTGAAGAGTCTCTTATCTACCGCCTCCTCCTGCAGCAACTTCCAGCCGCCGCTATGCAGGATATGCACATCGGGCATCGCGAGACAGATTTTTTCAAGAGCTAACGGCTTTACCAGGTATTTCCATAAAATGTAAGTGAAGCCGTAGACCAACACGGAAGAGGCTCCGTGCGATTCCGCAAAATTGCGAAGTCTGTCTCTGCTGAGCAGGAGACCGCCGTCATGATCCAGGTCTAAGCAGTAGGTTACTCCGCTCGCAAACGGCTGAAGACCCTGTATGGCCGCGCCGCGGGCTCCTAACTCCGGTCCATTTCTCGTCGAGCCGGGTACATCTACAACCAGATAAGGCCTGCGGTTCGAACCGATGAAATGTTCGGCGATGGTAATGACTCCCTTCGTCATGCGCCTCGCAGTCTGCGCATCAAGGGCGATCCTGCTCGGCGTTTGCCCCGTCGTGGAGCTCGACGTTAGAACCCTCTTGATCTCGCTGGACTCGACCAGGGACAAAGGAGGTTGCGCTTTCAGCAGACCAACGGGGAGATAAGGAAGATCACAAATCCTGCGTGCCGATCGCTGCTGGACAGGCCAGTGCTCTATGTAATTTCGATACCCGGGGTTTCTGCTGCACGCGATTTCCAATTCATCCTTTAGGCAGTCTAGAAGGGCAACCTGCCGCTCTTCCGGTGGCAGACTATAGGGCGGGATCGCAAGCAACTGATCAATCTTCTGCTCAATTTCATTCATGGGATCCCACTACCATCGCGGAAAGAGATGCTCGTTCGACTTTACCGCGTGCGGTTTTCGGTATTGCCGAAACAATCTGTATCGAATTGCACGTCCAGGTACTGACCAGGTTGCAACGCACGCGCTCGATCAGGCCTTCCGCTTCTTTGTCTGGCACGACGTACAACGCCAAAGCCTCCCCTACCTCCGGATGCGGCACTCCGGCAGCCGCGCATTCGTACACTCCAAGTACTGCCGCTACCCTGGCCTCGACTTCCGCGAGACTTACACGGACTCCTCTCATCTTGATAAAAGTCCCCTTGCGTCCGTCGATCCAGAGATAGCCATCCTCGTCCAGATGCCCCAAGTCGCTGGTTCGCAGCCATCCTTCTCTAAAAACCGCCCGGCTCGCTTCCGGCTCATTGAGATATCCCAGAGTGATCGAAGGGCCTTTGACTTCAACTTCACCAACCTTTCCGGTAGAAAGGTCTCTTCCCTCTTCGTCGCTGATACGAACCGTCAAGTTGTCCAACGGCCGGCCTGCACTGCCGAGTTTGTCGTCCAGGCGTGCGGGATCAAGGCAAGAGATGCGGGCGGTCGCCTCTGTTTGACCATACATTACATAGAATTTTGTTTTGGGCACGGCGGCGCGCATCTCCTTAACACGCTGCGGAGCCAACGGGCCTCCCGCCTGCAGGAAACGCCGAAGGGTAGGCATGCTGATAGAGCGAATATTGGATCGACGCAGAAGGATATTAAAAACGGTGGGAACACCTGCAAAAGTCGTGCACGCATATTTATCTATCGCGTGAAGAACCTTATCCGGGAACATAAAACGTCGATCGAACACCACCCCTCCGCCTTGGTACAAATGGGTATGGAGAACGCTCGCGCCAAAACAGTAACTTATAGGGAGAATAAGAATTGCCCGTTCGTCATGTGAAAGATGCTGGCTGCGAATGATCGCTTCCGTGTTCGCGATAAGATTCCCGTGACTAACCATGACAAAACGCGGCTTTCCGGTTGATCCCGAAGTAGCAACCAGTACCGCAAGTTCGTCTTGCTCGCAAGGAGCAGGCGGATACTCATCGGCATCCTGACCCGCAGGAAGGCCTTCAAGGACCAGGGTCCCTGTTTGAGACAGGCCATCAATCTCAAGGCGCCTTTCTGTCCAGATGGCCCTTGCGCCGGTGCCACTCAATAGAGGAGTAACTGAAGCGACCAGAGTTCCCTGCTCCACCGGGATGGGCACTATGCCCGCATAAATAGCACCCAGGTAAGCTATGCTGCTGGCGGGCGACAAGCTGCAACCAAGAAGTATCCGATCGCGCGGTCCCAAGCCGGAGGAGATAAGGCGATTGGCAAAACCAATAATGGCGCGCCGAAGCTCGGAAGGTGAGATCGTTTCATCGGTAGACGCGTCAACAAGGCAGGAGTGCTCTCCTAACCTGTTCACCAAGCGTCGCGAGAAGTTATTTTCAGAAGCTGGCGCCATTTTCTGCACTCGGCCATCTACAGTTTTGCAGCGATCACCCTTACAATCCCACGGACATTTTCCATTTCCATGAGATCGTCGACGTCGAAACTGATGCCGAAAACCTGCTCCAGCCTGCTTGCTAAATCCAGATGTCCCACCGAATCCCATCCCGGCACGTCTTCAGGATTGGTTTCAAGGGAAATTGACTGGGGGTCTATCCCAAAAGCCTCGTGGAGAACATCCTGCACTTTGGCAAGAGCACTTTCCATTCTCTTCCTCCCTGCTCAATGATTTCGAGGGCCCGGTCACTCGATCGTGACGAATTTCACCTGCGTGCATTCCGCCGTACAGCACGGGGCCCAAGCTCCTACCCCACAATCGTTGCTCCTCCATCCACTACAAGAGTCTGCCCGACTATCCCCATCGACGCCTGCGAGCAGAGGAAGTGGGCTGCCGATGCGACCTCTTCGGGCGTCACTAAACGCCCAATCGGAGTCTGGTTGATTGCCGCAGCGATGCGGGCTTCCGCATCCGGAAGTGCTTTCCAAACTTCGGTTGCGACTGTGCCGGGTGCAAGAATATTCACGCGAATCCCCCGCGGCATAAGTTCCACCGCCAGGTGGCGGGCGAGAGACTCCAGCGCTCCCTTCGATGCTCCTACGAGGGAGTAATATGGCAACGCCCGCCGAGCGCCGATTGAACTGAGGACCACCACGCTTGATGGTTCCGAAAAGCGGTCCATAAGAACTTTCATTAGTTCAAAGAACGCGCGCACGTTCAGGGAAAATGTCCAATCGAAGTGGCGTATATTCAGCTCGGGGATGGCGCGATGCACACCCGTTGCGGCACAATGCACGAGTCCGGTAATAGATCCACCGGCGTCCTGGATGGATCTTTCAACCTGCTCGAGCCCTCGTGAGTTGGTAAGGTCAGCACGACAAAGCTCGATGGACAACCCTTCTCGCTCTGCTATCGCCGCTAACTCCTCAGCCGCTTCTTGATTTCGAAGATAATTTGCAATAACTGATGCGCCGGCTCTCGCAAAATGCAGGGAAATGGCGCGGCCAATTCCTCGCGTACCACCGGTAATGAGAAACCGACCGGAGAGAGCATACAAGTCGTTCACGGCTCCGCCCTTATCTTTGGCTCATCCGTCCAATCAAAGGTTGCGTTTGCTTATGACGTGCCAATATAGCACAACTTCATAAACTTTGCCGGAATCGCGCGAAAAAAAATCAAATGGCGGTTTCTGCGAGCAATTAGCACTGCAGAAGCAGTGAGATCTGACTTGCCTAAAACCGCCCAACCGATCCAATCGAAAACGGAAGACGCAGGATGGACGCCCACTGCGCCGTTACCGCCGCCGATGGAAGGTCGAACGGATCTTTGCATGGATGCAGAACTACCGCCGGCAGGTCACTCGATGGGAATATCGCATCGAACACTTCCTCGGCTTCGTACAACTGGCATGCCTGCTCATGCTGTTCAAGCATTTTTGAGATGGCTTCTCGCCACCATGCGCAATCTTCATTTTTTGAAAATTGATTGGCGTTCTCCACTGCGTGGGTATAGATTTACAGTCGTTTCCATAGATCGTTGCTTTTCGGCGCCACAAGCGTCGCCCCTCTAACATATGCCATACTTGCGCGAAACCCGACGAATCTCCTTCAGGCTTGGCGCAAGAATCGAGGAACGAATAAAATGGCCCCCATTGCAGAAGATGCCGAATTGTCACACCGTTCGTTGAGCGCATACGGAATCGCGCGATCCACGATTCAAGGCTCACCCCTCAGCGCGGACGAGTTGCGCAATACCGACGCCTATTGGCGCGCCTGTAACTATCTGGCGCTGGGGATGATCTACCTGCTCGATAACCCGCTGCTGAAGACGCCTTTGACGCCAGAGCACATCAAGAATCGACTGCTCGGCCATTGGGGATCGAGCCCCGGTCTCGCCTTCCTCTACACCCACTTGAATAGGATGATCAAGAGGCTCGACCTGGACATGATTTTCATGGCCGGCCCTGGCCACGGCGCTCCGGGTGTGCTCGGCCCAGGCTACCTCGAAGGAACCTACTCCGAAGTCTATCCGGAGAAAAGTGAGGACATCGATGGCCTGCGCGAGTTCTTCAAACAGTTTTCGTTTCCGGGCGGCATCGGCAGTCATTGCACCCCGGAGACTCCCGGATCCATCCATGAAGGCGGCGAACTGGGCTATGTGCTCTCTCATGCCTGTGGCGCGGCCTTTGACAATCCTGAACTGATTGTTGCCGCCGTCGTTGGCGATGGAGAATCCGAGACAGGGCCACTGGCGACCTCATGGCATATCAGCAAGTTCCTCAATCCGATTCGCGACGGGGCGGTTCTGCCGATCCTTCACTTGAATGGCTACAAGATCAACAATCCCACCCTTCTGGCGCGCATCACCCACGAAGAGTTGGAGAGCCTGCTGTGTGGCTATGGCTGGACTCCCTATTTCGTCGAAGGATCGGACCCCGACACTATGCATCAGGCCATGGCGGCCACGGTGGAGCATTGCATCCACGAGATCCGGGCCGTGCAGACCGAGTGCCGCAACACCGGCGTGGCCATTCGACCGCGCTGGCCGATGATTGTGCTTCGCTCTCCCAAGGGATGGGGTGCGCCGCTTGAAGTGAGCGGTCACCGGCTGGAAGGCTCCTGGCGCGCCCACCAGGTCCCGCTGCCCAACGTCAAGAAGGATCCCGAACAGTTGCAGATCCTCGAAAAGTGGATGCGCGACCTGAAGCCGGAAGAGTTATTTGACGAGAATGGCAGGCTGGTTTCCGAACTCAGACTGTTGGCGCCTGTCGGTGCTCGCCGCATGAGCGCCAACCCGCACTCCAATGGCGGAGCAATCAAGAAAGCTCTGCGCTTGCCCGACTTTCGGGATTACGCCTTGAAGATTGACCGGCCCGGAGCCACTGAATTCGAAAATGTTCCGCCGTTGGGTAACTTCCTGCGCGACGTGATGAAACTGAACATGAGCAACTTCCGCGTCTTTGGTCCGGACGAAAATACATCGAACAAGCTGCAGGCCATTTATGAAGTTGCAAAGAAGTTTTGGATCGCCGAGACCTTTCCGGAAGACGCAGATGGCGGTGAACTGGCTCCCGACGGACGCGTTATTGAAATGCTCAGCGAACACACTATGGAGGGTATGCTCGAAGGATATTTGCTGACCGGCCGCAATGGCTTTTTCTCTTCCTACGAAGCTTTCATTCACGTGATCGACTCCATGTTCAATCAACATGCGAAATGGTTGTCGATCTGCAATCATCTTTCCTGGCGTCGTAAAATCGCCTCGCTGAACCTGCTCATCACTTCGACGGTCTGGCGCCAGGACCACAATGGATTCACCCACCAGGATCCCGGCTTCCTCGACGTTGTCCTCAACAAGAGCGCCGCCGTCACCCGCATCTACCTTCCGCCCGACGTGAATTGCCTGCTCTCCGTAGCCGACCATTGCCTGCGCAGCGAAAATTACATCAATGTCATTGTTTCCGACAAGCAGTTACACCTTCAATACCTGAACGTCGAAGCGGCCATTGAGCACTGTACCAAGGGGCTCGGAATCTGGAATTGGGCAAGCAACGATCAGGGGGTTGAACCAGATGTTGTGCTGGCCGCGGCAGGCGATATTCCCACCCAGGAGGCGCTGGCCGCAACAGCTCTGCTGCGCGCGGAGTTTCCGGACCTGAGAATTCGTTTCATCAACGTTGTCGATCTCTTCAAGCTGCAACCGAGCACAGAACATCCGCACGGTTTGACAGGTCGCGACTTCGATTCCCTGTTCACCACCGACAAGCCGATCATCTTCAATTTTCACGGCTATCCGTGGTTGATTCACCGCCTTGCCTATAGCCGCACCAACCGGGATCTGCATGTGCGCGGCTACAAGGAGAAGGGCAATATCAATACCCCGATGGAGCTTGCAATCAACAACGAGATCGACCGCTTCAGCCTTGCCATCGACACAATTGATCGCGTGCCCAAACTGCAGAGAATCGGCGGACATGCGAAGGAAAAGTTCCGCAATCAGCAGATCGCCTGCCGCGCCTATGCCTACAAACACGGCATTGACAGCCCGGAGACTACCGGATGGAGGTGGCCGCATCCACCCGCGTGACCTGAACGCGCATCACATCGGGCCCAGGGCGAGGTCCGCTACAGCATTTTCGATTCTGCTCTTTACAGAAACCTCAGGCTCAAGTGGCATTTTCATCAAGAAAAGGCCACCTTGCACGATCTGACAATGGCAACTTGTGAATCGAAAATGCTCTAGTACCGTGCAATCCACCACCGCGACGACGCAGACTCCAATTCCGCCGCAAGTGTTTCCAACTGTGCTTGCGATTCAAAACTAAAGGATTTGTCGGTGTGGAACGCTTGGAACGTCAGGCCATCTTCAGCAATATGGCCGGGAACAGCCTGGACATCTCGGCAGCCAGCAACGCTGGCTGTACGAATGCCGTTCCTTCGCCCTGCGCACTCACGAGCGTCTGGCGCTTGGCCTTTTCCATAGCGGGCGGCCTGGCAATATAATGGATAGGGCCAAGCAGGGTGTCCAAACGCCTTTATAGCATTTGATTCCCTTTCGGTAGCCTTGCAGGCATTTCCCAATGCGTAGGATGTACATCTGGCAGCCGAGGCAACTTCCAATCGGTCAAACTGCATTGTGCATTGGCCCGATCGGGGTGCCGCGCGCAGTCACTCCGTAAGGGACGCGACCGCCAATGTAGAACCAATACTATCGATTCTTCGCGAGAGGAAGAAATTTGATTCAGGAAACAAACCCCACCATCGGCGTACTCGCCATTCAAGGCAATTTTGCCAATCACGCCGCTGCTCTCGCTGAAGCCGGAGCCGGGGCCGTTGAAGTGCGCAAGCCCGAGGAACTCGCCGGACTGGACGGGCTGGTGCTGCCTGGCGGCGAGTCCACCACCATGCTGCGCTTTCTCGACCGGCACAATTTCTTTGATGCCCTGCGCGGGTTCTGTTCGGAGCGGCCCATCTTTGGCACCTGCGCCGGCGCGATTCTACTGGCGCGGGAGGTCCTCCATCCGCCCCAGCGTTCTCTGGGCCTGCTCGATGCCGTCATCGAGCGCAATGCCTATGGGCGTCAGATCGACTCCAGCATCCTCACCGCGCAGACTTCGCTTGCCGGGGGGCCGCTCGAAATGGTCTTCATCCGCGCTCCGCGGATTGCCGAAGTTGGCCCGGAAGTTGAAGTTCTGGCTCGCCGCGATGGGTTTCCCGTGCTCGTCCGCCAGGGAAAGATCGTGGCGGCCACTTTCCATCCCGAGCTTTCCGCGGATCGCCGCGTCCATCGCCTCTTCGTCGAAATCGTGCGGGAGTTCCCTCGGAACTGACGCCTCCGCGGCCCGAGTGGCGGCCGCTTTTCCCTGAATGAAATTGCATGTTCAAAAGCTGCTCGCCGGGAGCTTGAGTCCAACCGCTCGCCCGCCGATGGGTCAGGTGTGTCCACGCCACAGAGGGCCCCATGCTGACCACTTTTTCAGATCCAGTCGACGAGATTGAACTCAAGGAGCCGGGCGGCGGCGGCAGGCCCCCGGTGGACGAGCGTCCCACCGGCGGAGGTGGTGGCGGCGGCGATGACGACTGGAATATGGACGGCCATGGCCCGCGCCAGCTCCTCTATCGATTCCGGCGCATCCTGTTCACCGTCCTCGCCGTTGACGTCCTGTTCTTCACGGTCGCGACATCGGTTTATCTTGGACATCTGAGCGCGGTCCATTCGCTCCAGCATCTGTCGGCGCCGTCCATGGGCTGGCATTCCGTCTTTCTCCCGCGCATTTTCTACCTCAACACGGTGACGCTCGCCCTGGGCAGCCTGACCATCGAACTGGCGCGGCGCAACATCTTCCGCGAGATCGATGTGATGGAGGAATGGCTGGGCCTGGGTTTTCCCGCGTTGCGCCGCACCCTGCCCTGGATCGGAGCCACTCTCTTCTTTGCCGCCCTTTTTCTGACCGGCCAGAAGATGGCCTGGAAACAGCTGGCAACCGAAGGCTTCCCTTTCGACCCCTCCGGATCCTCGGCTGGGTATTTCGCTTACCTCACTACAGGAATCCATGCCGCCCATTTCGCTATCGGCGTGGTTGCGCTGATCTTCTGTCTCACCGCGCTCGGGTGGCTCAAAAGAATCGAGTTGCGCCAGATTGCCGTAGACACCACCGCCTGGTACTGGCACTCCATGAGCGCCGCCTGGATCGTCCTGCTCACTCTGCTCGCATCTGCGAAATCCTGATTGAAAACCGTTTTTGATCCAGGTCCGCACTTTTTGCCGGGCTTGGTGATCCGGCAACAAAATACTGTGTGGGTGCCCCACCCTCGCCGCGCTTTTGTTTTTGCGGCTAGGGTGGGCGGGCACAAAAGCTGGGTGCTCCATCCTTTCCCGCGTATTTTGCGGGAAAGGGTGGGAACCAATGACACTCATTTGTTGCCGGATCAATAACGGCAGGCTGATTTCCCGAATCCGGGTGAAGAGCGGGAACGGGCTTTAGCAGGGGCTAAAGCCCAGCTCATTAGAGCTCTACCCGCAACTGTAGCGCTAGGCTCCGTGCGAACGCAGAAACGACCGGCAGGTCTCCAGAAGCGACGGCACTTCCGGGCATTCGAAGTAGATCTCTCGGTTCAATGCCATCAACAACTTCACAGCCTGGCATCGTGGATCTCCGTCATTGAAGGGCTTGCCTTCGAAATCCGCTTCATCGATCAGGTATTCGATGGAGTGGCCCAGAATCTCCAGCGCACGGCCGGCCTGCGGAGAGATATGGCGATGAATCAGCTTCACCCGGTTCGTGGAGGCATTGGTCGTTGAATCGGGAATCGGAAACCCATTGGTAGTTGAAACTGCGATACTCATACTGACTCCCCTCCCTGTTCTTCGACCATTCGTGCGAATCCCGGTGGCAATGAGCACCGTAGCTCAGGAACGTTCTCCCATTCTGGTCCAAAGAGACCATTGCCCAGCCAGTGGCCCGGATGCCGCCTTTCTTGCAATTGGGCTGCCAATCCCGCAATCCCAATAGACCCCTCGCACCGAAGAATGTTCCGCACCTGCCAGCGGCGAGAATCCCGAATGCGATCCCCAGCAAGTGACGAACCTGCGAAAACATCTGCAAAGGTGGAGTAGAGCCGCTTCAAAGCCAATATCTTCGTCATGAAATCTTGCGCGGGCCGTTTCACACCCGGTCCGCTTATCGTCTTGACGAGACGAGGTCGAGAACCTAATCTCAATCAGGTATTCTGTTGTAGAAGAAGGGCGGGGACGGCTTCCGAAAGCACCACCTCGCGGCCTTCATGCCTGTGTACGAACAGATTTTCGGGATTGGACAACCATGCCCTACTATTGGCAATACCTTCCGCTTATGTTGCAGATCCTTGCCGCTTTTGGGCTCGGGTTGGGCATGGTGGTGGCTTCATGGTTTATCGGCAGGCACCGCAAGAACGCCGCCAAGCAGGCCGCCTACGAGTGCGGCATTGTTGCCGTTGGCGATGCCCGTCAGCGCTTCAGCGTGCGCTTCTATCTGGTAGCCGTGCTGTTCATCCTCTTCGACGTGGAAACGGTCTTCATCATGCCCTGGGCGGTGATCTACCGTCAGCTCTACCACATCACCGGGCAAAAGTTCTTTGGCTTCTGGGAGATGTTCGTTTACCTCGGTTTTGTGGCCGTGGGTCTCTACTACATCGTGCGCAAGGGTATCCTGAACTGGAGCCAGGACAAGGCGGACCTCTAAGGTGAGCGAATCATTGAACAATCAAGACTTGCTGGGCAAGCAGGCCGTGCTTGCCGGCCTTCCCGATCACCCGGCGGTGAAGGCAATTCTCGCCTGGAACCCGGAGGCCCTCACGGACGCCAAGTTCGCGTTCGCAGAGCTGACCCTGACCGTTGCCGCCAGCCATATTCGCGGCGCGGCCGAGACCGTTCAGGCTGCCGGCTACAACTTCTTTGAAGACATGACCGCTGTGGACTGGCATCCCGCGTCGCCGCGCTTCCAGCTCAGCTATCACATCCTGTCGCACGCGCTGAAAGAGCGCATCCGGCTGGTGGCAATGGTCGATGGCAGCGAACCTTTGATCGATTCCATCACCCCAATTTGGCCCTCGGCCAATTATTACGAGCGCGAAGTCTTCGATTTGTTTGGCATTCGCTTTGAAGGCCATCCCAACCTCCGCCGCATCATGTTGCCTGAAGAATGGACCGGCCATCCGCTGCGCAAGGATTATCCAGTTGAGGGGTACCGCTAAATGACGGAAACAATCAGCACGCCCATCCTGGAAGCCCCCATTGCCGAAGGCGCGCACGATCAGCACATGGTGCTGAACATGGGCCCGCAGCACCCGGCCACCCACGGCGTTCTGCGCCTGGTGCTCGAAGTGGACGGCGAAATCGTCGTTCGCCTCTATCCGGAGATCGGCTACCTGCATACCGGCATCGAAAAGACCTGCGAAGCCAAGTTCTATCAGCAGGTTGTTCCCATGACCGACCGCGTCAACTACCTTGACCCGCTCTCCAACAACCTCTGCTACGCACTGGCGGTCGAAAAGCTGCTCGGCATGGAGATCCCGGAAAAAGGGCAGTGGCTGCGCGTTCTGCTGGCCGAACTGAGCCGCCTGAATTCGCACCTCATCTGGCTCGGCACCCACGCCATGGACATTGGTGCGCTCACGGTCTTTCTTTACACCTTCCGGGAGCGTGAGGACATTCTAAGACTCTTCGAGGCCCTTGCCGGTCAGCGCATGATGACCAGCTACATCCGCATCGGCGGCGTCTCCATGGATCCGCCACTGGACTTCCTGGCCCGCGTGCAAAGTTTCATCCGTACCCTGCCGGAGAAGATCGACGAGTACTCGAATCTGCTCACCGGCAATCCCATCTTCCGCAACCGCCTAAAGGATGTTGGCTACCTTTCCGCGGCGGATGCGATTGCATTGGGCGTAACCGGCCCGCCGCTGCGCGCTTCCGGCGTCGACATCGACCTGCGTCGCGACATGCCCTATTCCAGCTACGAGAAGTTCCAGTTCCATGTGCCGACCTCGACGGGCTGCGATTGCTGGGCGCGTTATGAAGTCCGCCTCATCGAAATGCGCGAAAGCATCAAGATCATCCAGCAGGCGCTGGACGGAATGCCGGAAGGCAGCTACTCGGCTGTAGCTCCCAAGATCATTTTGCCCGACCGCGAGAAGATGAAGACCCAGATGGAGTCGCTCATCCATCACTTCAAGATCGTCACCGAAGGATTTGCGGTGCCGGCCGGTGAAGTTTACCAGGGCATTGAGGCCGGCCACGGACAGACCGGCTACTATGTGGTTTCCGACGGCACCGCCAAACCGTATCGCGTCCACATGCGTTATCCCTCGTTCGCGACCTTGCAGGCGCTTGAGACCATGTGCAAGGGCCGCATGTTGGCCGATGTGGTGGCAGTGATCGGATCGATCGACATTGTGCTGGGAGAGATCGACCGGTAGGATTTTTTTGGACTGAGTGCCACATCAGTGATTCTGAGAATCGACTTTGAGAAAGGTGAACCAATGATCGAAGAAATCAGAAAGATGGAAAGCGGTTTTTTCGGCTTCGGACGCTGGGAAGCTCCGTATTGGTTCATCGGTCCCGAACCAGGTGGGGACAATAATTCTTTACGCGCGAAAAAATGGATTACTGATTTTGGGATGAACGAACTGGTTGATTGCAAAGATTTTCATCTGGCGATTAACGAGACGAAATGGTATCAAGAAAAGCCACTTCTCCAGCCAACATGGAGAAGACTGATGGTTCTTCTCGTCGCATTCAAATCGGTTCCTTTAAACCAAGATGAATTGCGCTCTTATCAATGTGCTCATTGGGGAAGAAGAGACCTCAAAGCATGTAAAGACGAAACCTGCGTAATTGATTTGACTGGACTTTCATTCAAGAGCGTCAAGGATTCCGATCACCTCTACAGCAACACGAAAGGTATCGGTTCCAAGGCTGACATGCTCCAAAAGAAACAGATGAGAGCGAAATGTATCGGCCAAAAAATTCATGAAGGCGGCTATACACCCGAGCTTGTTGTGATGTACGGATACAGTCATCAAAAACTTTGGGATGAAATATCGGGGATTTCCCTTGGTCGTCAGATGCGTAGAAAAGCTGGCAAACCATATGAGAGACCAGAGATCCACCATCTCATCTGGAACGAACAAAAGGGCGGAAGCACAGTATTTGTTTATGCACCGCACCCGAATGCTCGGGGCTTTACGGACCTGGATTGGGAAACAATGGGTCAACGAGCGAGGGAAAGGCGCGATGAGAAGTGAAACGCGCTAATGGTGGTTTTCTGAATTAGTCGCAGCTTTGTAACAGGGCACGACTTTAGTCGTGTCGCATGCGCGGCAAAATGAGGTGGGGCTTTAGCCCCTGAGGGAATGCGGGTTGGGACAGACAGAATTGATTGCTGGTCGCTCCACCGCAGACTCGGATCAACTTTGCGGCGAATTTTGGATTTCCCTGGCTTCCCTGCTGCGCAGCTATACCGCGCTTCACGGAATCATCGGCAAGCGCCAGGCAGCGGTTGAGCACGATCAGGAGCGGATCACAGCGAGTTGCGATAAGAACTGGCTGGATCTAAAACGCGAAGGCGCCACGGTTCTATGGCGTCGCGCGGATGGACAGAGTGGAACGATGGAATTTACTCAGGCAGGAAGCTTGCGCTCGTTTGAGTTGGACCGGCAAGAGCAACGCGAGGAAGAGATGGATATGACCGCCGAACGCTGGGCACGGGACCTGATGCAGGAGTTGCCGCAATGAGTGCAGAAACCATGACCGTCTTTTCGCCTCAGTTGTCGGAGCGGTTCGAAACGCTGATGGCCAAATATCCCGTCAAACGCTCGGCGCTTGTGCCGATGCTGCTTTATGCGCAGGACGAAGTCGGCTACCTGTCGGACGCGGTGATCAGCGAAGTGGCAGCGCGCATCGGCATCACCGAGTTGGACGTGCGCAATGTGGCCACTTACTACTCCATGCTGCGCTTCAAGCCGGTGGGCAAATACAACGTGCAGGTCTGCACCAACATCAGCTGCATGTTGCGCGGCGCGTACGACGTGTACGAGCGCTTCCAGGACGAGCTGGGTATCGGCCCCAAGGGCGTTACTCCGGACGGCGTTTTCTCGCTCGAAGAAGTCGAGTGCATCGGCGCATGCTGCTGGGCGCCGGCGATCCAGATCAACTACGACTTCCACGACGAATTGACTCCGGAGAGTATTCCCGGAATTCTGGCCGGCTATCGCTTCAAGTCCGAGGTCCCCAGCGATGGGTCCTCGTCGCTGGGGTGGAAGGCCGAGGTCCCCAGCGATGGGTCCTCGTCGCTGGGGTGGAAGGCCGGAGCAGAGGTGCCGAATGCCTAGGTTGGTCAGCCATCCCGATGAAGTCAAGATTGTCACCCGCCGCTTTGGCCAGGGTGCAGCGGACATTGCCCGTTATGAAGAGCTGGGCGGTTACGGCTCCGCGCGCAAGTGCCTGGAGCTTGGTCCCGAGTGGATCATTAACGAGATGAAGGCCAGCAACCTCCGCGGACGCGGCGGCGCGGGCTTCCCTACCGGCCTCAAGTGGTCGTTCGTCCCCAAGCAGAGCGCCAAGCCGAAGTATGTTTTGGTCAATGGCGACGAGAGCGAGCCGGGAACCTGCAAGGATCACCTGATCTTCCTGCACGATCCGCATGCGGTCATTGAAGGAACCATCATTGCCGGTCTGGCCATCGGCGCAAAGATGGGCTTCATCTATCTGCGTGGCGAATACCGCTATCTGCTTCAGATCATGGAGAAGGCGGTTGCCGAGGCGTACGCCAAGGGCTACCTGGGCAAGAACATCTTCGGTACCGACACCGAGTTCCAGATCATGACCCACACCGGCGCAGGCGCATACGAAGTGGGCGAAGAGTCCGCGCTGATGGAGTCGCTGGAAGGCAAGCGCGGCGTGCCGCGCATCAAGCCGCCCTTCCCGGCCGTCGTCGGCCTCTATGGCGGGCCTACCGTGATTAATAACGCCGAGACCATCGCCACCGTTCCGCATGTCATCGAGATGGGCGCGGCAGCCTTTGCGGCCACCGGCTCCGAGCGCAACGGCGGAACCCGCCTCTTCGGCATCAGCGGACACGTGGAGCGCCCCGGCGTCTACGAACTGCCGATGGGCTACAACCTGAAGAAAATGATCTACGAAGTCGCCGGCGGCGTGCGTGGCGGACGCAAGCTGAAAGCCGTTGTCCCCGGCGGGTCTTCGACTCCGGTGCTGCTGCCCGACGAAATCGATATCGGCATGGACTTCGATCAGGTGGGCAAGGCTGGCTCCATGCTGGGCTCGGGCGGCGTTGTGGTCATCGACGACCAGACCTGCATCGTGGAATTCGCATTGCGCACCATCAGCTTCTATCAGCATGAAAGCTGCGGCTGGTGCATTCCCTGCCGCGAAGGAACAGACTGGCTCAAGAAGAGCCTCACCCGATTCCATGCGGGCTTCGGCACTGCCAAGGACATCGACAACATCAAGTACCTGGCCGAAAACATGATGGGCCGCACCTTCTGCCCGTTGGGCGACGCCGCGGCCATGCCTACGCTGGGCTTCGTGAAGAAGTTCCGCAAGGAGTTCGAGGATCACCTTGACGGCAAACCCTGCCCGTTCGCAAAACATGTTGAAGTGGCATTGGTTTAGCGTCACAGGGCCCTGATCATGTCGAGACTGAGGTAAACAATCATGACCATAGACGAACGGCTCGAACGACTGACCGAACGGCATGAAGCACTGACTCAGGCAGTTGAGTTGATGGTGGCGGAGCACCAAGCTGAACACCAAGCTATGGCGGCGGAGCAGCGGAATATGGCGGCGGAGAACCGGGCCGGATTCGAGAGGCTCGCCAAAGTGGAAAACATCCTCGGGCAAGTGGTACGGCCCATTGATACGCTGGCCCGGGTTGTGGAACTGCACGAGCGTCGGCTCGATAACCTGGAGAGCGGCGTGTCCTAGCCCGAGATTCGTCGGCGGGTGGCCCAAGGCTCGATTTTGAGGCCTGGGGGTTGAAGAAGCGTACAGGATTGAAATGATGCAGCGATCATGCGGGGCTGAAATGAAGAAGCGCTATTTGGTTGTCTATGAGAAATGCGCACACAATTTCGCCGGCTATGTACCGGATGTTCTGGGCTGCATTTCTACAGGGCGTTCGCTTAAGAATATGCGTGAGATGATGACGGAAGCACTCGAATTCCATCTCTCTTCAATTCTCTGTGACGGAGAAGAGATTCCAGAACCGACCACTACGCAAGTTGACTTTGCGCTCGATGCGGAAGACGAACTTGTGGAGTACTGTGTTGTTGATTGGCTCGATGTCAGAATAGTGAAAAGCGTTTATCGAAACGCAAAAAAGATTGAACCCGGCTACTCAATCATTCAGGCTGCACGACGCGCAAAGAAAGCCGCATAAGGAAATCAATGGCAGACGTAACCATCACAGTAAACGGCAAGAAGATGACCGCTCCAGCTGGCGCGCTCCTGATCGATGTGTGCCGCAAGGCGGGCATCGAGATTCCGGCTTTCTGCTACTACCCCGGACTCAGCCTGCAAGCCGCGTGCCGCATGTGCGTAGTGCGCCAGGAGAAGGTTCCCAAGCTGCAAACCGCCTGCACCACCACGGTTGCCGAGGGACAGGTCTTCGTCACCGAATCGGACGAGATCACCCAGGCGCGCAAAGGCACCATCGAGTTGCTGTTGGGAAACCATCCGCTCGACTGCCCGGTCTGCGATGCCGGCGGCGAGTGCGAACTGCAGGACATGACCTTCAAGTACGGCGCCGGCGAGAGCCTCTACAGCGAGGCCAAGCAGCACCGCGAAGAACAGCAGTGGTCGCCCGCGGTCTACTATGACCGTCCGCGCTGCATCCTCTGCTATCGCTGCATCCGCATGTGCGGCGAAGGCATGGACGTATGGGCTCTGGGAATCCAGAATCGCGGCGTTCGCGCCGTGATCGCGCCCAATGGCGGCGATCATCTCGACTGCGAACAGTGCGGCATGTGCATCGACGTGTGCCCGGTAGGCGCGCTCACCAGCGGCAGCTATCGCTACAAGACGCGGCCCTGGGAGATGAACCACGTCTCGACTGTTTGCACGCACTGCGCCGACGGCTGCAAGGTCACGCTCGGCGTGCGCCAGTCCAACGACGGAGCAGAGATCGTCCGTGCCGACAACCGCGACAAGAGCGGCATGAACGGCGACTTCCTCTGCGCCAAAGGCCGTTTCGGTTTCGACTTTGTCTCCAACCCCGAACGCCTGACCCAGCCGCTCATCCGCAACGCCGAGGGCAAGCTGGAACCGGCCACCTGGGATAAAGCCCTGCGCACTGCCGCCGCCAAGCTCAAGGAAGTCCGCGACAGCAAGCCCCGTAACACCAAGAGCGGCTCAGCCATCGGCGTCATCGGCAGCGACCTCACCACCAACGAAGAGAACTACCTGCTGCAGAAGTTTGCCCGCACCGTTCTCGGCACCAACAACATCGACCACGAACGCAGCGCCGATTACGCTTCGTTTGCGCACGCTCTGGCCGGCAAGAAGGACAAGGCGGCCAGCCTGCGCGACACCGCGACAGCACCGGCGATTCTGCTCATCGGCGGCAACCCGACCGAAGAGCATCCGTTGCTGGCCTGGAACCTGCGCACCAATGTCCGCCTTAACCGCGCCCGCCTCTACGTAGCCAACGCCAGGCAGATCAAGCTGGAGCGCCAGGCCAAAGCGAAGCTCCGCCTCAACGAAAGCGGCTACGCGGCTCTTCCTGCCTACTTCGATGGCACGGATTCCACCATTACAGATCTTTCGTTCCGCGAGGCTGTTCTCGGCGAAGAATCGCTGCTGGTGATCTTCGGCCAGGAGTACTCCGGCGCGGACCTTGAAGCGCTTATGGCTTGGGGATTGAAGCGCGGCAATGTGCGCTTCGCCTTCCTCGGCGATCACGCCAATTCGCGCGGCGCGGCCGACATGGGTCTGCTGCCCGGTCTGCTTCCCGGGTACGTTCCGGTTGCTGCTCCCGCTGCTTTCGCAGCCGAATACCCCGGTCTTTCCAACGTTGGCGGCAAGACCCAGGCGGAGATGCTCGCCGCGGCCGGCGCTGGTGAATTGGGCGCGCTGCTGGTTGTGGGCGCCAACCCGGTTCTGAAACTCGGCGTCGAACCCTCCGCACTCAAGAACACTTTCGTGATTGTGCAAGACATTTTCCTCACCGAGACCGCCACGCTTGCCGATGTTGTGCTGCCTGCCGCCAGTCTCTACGAAAAATCCGGCACCGTAACCAACACTTTCGGCGATGTTCAGCTGGTTCAGAAAGCCGGCGACCGCGCCGGCGTCAAGGCCGACTTCGAGATCATCGTTCGCCTTGCAGGCGCAATGGGCGTCGATGTAAAGACCCTGGTTCCGTTTGGTAAAAGTAGTCTTACCTCAGACCTGGGCCAGTCGCGCGGCGCACAGGCGGGTGAGGCCGACCGTCACTCTGTTTATCTGGCGGCGAATGGTCTTGAACCGAAACTGAGCCCCTTCGATCCGCTCGCTGTTCTGGACGAAATCCAGCGGCTGATCCCTGGCTATACGATTGATCGCATCAACCTGCTAGGCGGCAACGACGTAAAGACCGAGCCGGGCTTTGTGCCCGTCTCTGATCTCTTCGCGCCGGCGATGATTCGCCCTGAAGGCGAGGTTCCCGCGCACGATGGCCTGTTCACTTCCGGAACCCTCGGCCGCTATAGCACCGGGCTCAAGGAATTGCAGGCGCACCAGTTGCGCGAGTTGGCAGAAGCGGGCAAACGGTAATCGCCCGTTTTGACAGGATTGTTTTTTTGAGAAGCAAGAGAGGCTGAAGGCACGTGACGATTTTGCAGTTTTTCCTGTGGAGCCTGCTGAAGGTTGCCGTAGTGACGGTGGTGATGCTGTTGGGCGTCGCCTACACCGTGCTGCTCGAGCGCAAACTGGTGGGCCGCATTCAAAACCGGTATGGCCCCAATCGCGTCGGCCCCTTCGGCCTGCTGCAGCCGCTCGTCGATGGCGCCAAGTCCTTCCTCAAAGAGGATGTGATTCCCGACGGCGTATACAAACCGCTCTATCTGCTCGCCCCCATCCTTTCACTGGGCTGCGCGCTCATCTCGATTGCGGTAGTTCCCTTCGGCGAGCCCAGCGTCGGACCGAAGGGAATGCCCCTCTTCCAGATCTCCGATGTCAACATCGGATTGCTGGTGATTCTCGCCGTCACTTCCATCGGTGTGTACGGCATTGCACTCGCGGGCTGGTCGTCGAACAACAAGTACTCGCTGCTCGGTTCGCTGCGTTCCTCGGCACAGATGATCAGCTACGAGCTGGCGCTCGGGATGTCGCTGGTGGGCGTGGTGATGCGCGCCGGCACCTTCAACCTGCGCCTGATTGTCGAGCAACAAGCAACCAAAGGAATAGCCACCTGGAACATCTTCGGCGGCCTCCAGTTCGTTGCCTTCTTCATCTATCTGATCGCGGCCTTTGCTGAAACCAATCGCTCTCCCTTCGATCTGGTCGAAGCGGAAAGCGAGCTAGTCGCCGGCTATCACATCGAGTACAGCTCCATGAAATTCGCCATGTTCTTCATGGCCGAATACGGCAGCATGATCATGGTGGGCTGCGTTGCAACCTTGATGTTCCTGGGCGGCTGGACCAGCCCATTCGGCGACCTCATCCCTGCCCCGCAGAACATTCTTGTCCACGCGTTCGTGCCCATCTTCTGGTTCGTGTTCAAGGTCTTCTGCTTCCTCTTCCTTTATGTATGGGTTCGCGGCACTCTGCCGCGTTTCCGCTATGACCAGTTGATGGGCTTCGGCTGGAAGTATCTTATGCCCCTGGCCATGCTCAACATTCTCGCGACCAGCATTTGGCTGGCCTATCGCAGCTAGACTCAAACTGGTAGGAGCCGGCGCTTCTTTTTCGCCGATTCCTTCCCACAACCTGCCGGCAATTTGTACCGGCACAAGCTCGTAAGCGACGGAACGATGCACCTGATTCTGTTTATCATCTTTGCCGGATTCTGCCTGGCTGGAGCCATCAATCTCCTGCTCCAGAGCCATCCCATCAACAGCGCTCTGTCGCTGATCGTGGTGATGTCCTCGCTGGCTGTGCTTTACCTGCTGCTCGGCGCCGAGTTCCTTGCCGCTGCGCAGGTCATCGTCTATGCCGGCGCCATCATGGTGCTGTTCACCTTCGTCGTCATGCTGCTCAACGCCGGGCGTGAAGAGCGAACCCTGGGCAGTCGCGCGGCGCGGGTGGTAGGCTTCCCCGCGGTCGTCGTCATCCTCAGCGTGATCGCCTCCGTTATCGTCAAGGCCCAGGGCCTCGGAACGGCTGGCTTGCACCAGGGGATCACCTCCACCACCGAACTCAGCAAGGTGCTCTTCACCGAACTGCTGCTGCCCTTCGAAGTCACTTCGGTGCTGATCCTGATCGCGATCCTCGGCGCAGTTGCGCTGGCCCGTCGCGGCCACGGCGAACAGCCCTTCGAGGCCGAGCCCCGGACTAACGGAGAAAGGACGGCGTCCAAGTGAATCCCGCCCTGTTTCAACAGGAAGTTCCGCTTCAGTGGTATCTGATTCTCAGCGCCACGCTCTTCGCGTTCGGCGTTTGCGGCTTCCTCATCAAGCGCAATCTCATCACCGTCTTCATGTCCATCGAGCTCATGCTCAATGCGGTGAATCTCTCCTTTGTCACCTTTGCCCACCAGTGGCATGCGGTGAAGGGACAGATCTTCGTCTTCTTTGTGATGATGGTGGCCGCGGCTGAAGCTGCCGTTGGTCTGGCCATCATCATTGCCGTCTTCCGCACTCGCGCAACCTTGGCCGTCGATCGAATCGACCGGATGAAACTATGAACGGAAACCTGCATATCTGGCTGATTCCTCTGCTTCCCTTCGCCGGGTTCCTGCTCAACGGAATCCTGGGCCGCCATC
>Ga0181517_10000929_pt1 | contig 35398 bp, 31 predicted proteins | sample PEATcosm2014_Bin_31_FD_119748 | JGI IMG/M metagenome (GOLD analysis project Ga0181517, IMG submission 119748) | Peatland microbial communities from MTU Mesocosm Facility, Houghton, MI, USA - PEATcosm2014_Bin01_30_metaG | ecosystem: Environmental > Terrestrial > Soil > Wetlands > Peat | place... | reverse complement strand
TTGAAGGCACCCGTGTACCGTTTGCGTTTAGCTTTACTCATGGTTCTGCTGTTCTCTCATCTCCAGCAAAACCTGAAAAGCCTAACTTAGCTCACTGTCCGAATTTCGGGGTCCATTTCTGTCTAAGCTTGGAGAGCAACGCCTGGATGCGCCTTAGTATATGAGCGCCAATCGTGCTGGCCGGTCCCGCGGGGCCAGAAAGATCATCCGCGACAATTGCGCTCTGTACCTTGTGAATCGCGCTGGCAATTCCCCCCGCCTGAAGGTAAAGTTCCGGCAGGGGAAGTGCCCACAGATTGGGGCCGTCAACCCAAGGTGTCGTGATCCACGGCTCCGGCAACCGCTCACGACTGCTGTCGTAGAAAAAGATCCTCAACAACCAAGGAGCTACGGGGTCGATGTTGCCCGAGGCGGGGCATTTCAAATCATCAAGATGGGTGACTTTTCCTAAAAAAACCGCCTTGTAGGCACTTGGCTCCTGCAGTTGCTTCTTGGAAAATTGAAGGCGAGCGTTGCGTGTGCGAACTCGCAGACAGTATTCTCCCTGCTCAGTCGAGACTTTAAAAACGTCAGCGATGGTTCCACTGACAGGTCTCGCGATCGATTTCACCCGAAAATGCATGGCATTTTCAAAGAGCGTTTCGATTAAACCTGTCCAATCAGGCGATCGAACACAGCTCATCATCCGTTGCGAGTTCATTCGTCTTAGCGAGTTTGTCCAAGGGAAAACTGATAACACCCAGTCGCAATAAGTTAATGATGACAAGATTTAGGAGACCCGTCAACCCCACAGCCGGTCAAATCCTGTTCCCTGGCCCCCTTTGCTCCTATGTGCAATATGTGTCGAACAAACGCCCCCTGGAAACCGCGTTACCGCGCGTCAGGGCGTACTAAAGGGCGAGCGGGCAAGGGGATTGCGTGCCAAGGGGCCACAAACCGCACAACCGGTTTCTTCGCCCGGAAGTAGAACCACCGCTAGCCCGGCGGTGGGACCGCTGATCCAGCCGCGGCCAGGGTGACGAGGTGGCCTGTGCTGTACAAAGCCACCACCCAGCCATCGAGCCCTGCGGTGTCGGATGATTCGGAATCGCGTAACCTGACAACCTGAAACCACTTCACGCATGACGCTTCACGTTTCACGTTCTAACGTTTTAACGCTTCAGTTTCACCCCTCACATCAGCTTCAGCCTCGGCAAGTCCTGTGAATCCACCAGGCCAATCGGCTCTTTCCTGGCATTGACGACGATCAGGTCGTCGATGTTGCGCTCGTTGAAGATCTTGATCGCCTCGGCGGCCAATGCCTCGTCCCTGACGCACACGGGATTGCGGGTCATGACACTCTTGAGAGGCCGGGACAGCAATTCCGGGTCGGCGGCGATGCGGCGGCGAAAATCGCCGTCGGTGAAGACGCCGACGAGTTTGCCTCGGGCATCAGTTACGCTGAGGCTGCCGGATTTGGCCTGGGTCATGACCAATATCGCGTCCTTGACCGTGAGATCCTGTCGGGCCACGGCGTTGCGCTCGCCGCTGCGCATGATGTCGCACACGCGTGAGAGCACCGCCCGGCCAATGGCGCCGGAGGGATGAAACCGCGCGAAATCCTGGCGCTTGAAACCGCGGGCCTGCAGGACGGTCATGGCCAGCGCGTCGCCCAGCACCAGCATGGCGGTGGTGCTGGCGGTGGGAGCCAAATTGAACGGGCAGGCCTCCTTGGGCACACGCACCTTCAGCACCAGATCGCTGTGGCGGGCCAGAGAGGATTTCGCCGAGCCGGTTATCGCAACGATCTTCACCAGAAACCGTTTCAACGCCGGCAGCAGGTTGAGCAATTCGTCGGATTCGCCCGAGTAGCTTAGCGCCAGCACCACGTCGCCGTCGTTGACCAGGCCCAGGTCCCCATGCAGCGCATCGACGCTGTTGAGGACCAGGCTGGTGGCGCCGGTGCTGGTGAGGGTGGCGGCGATCTTGTGGCCGATGATGCCGGATTTCCCGATACCCACGACGATGATTTTGCCGTGCCGTCGGAGGGTTTCAACGAGCAGATCGACGGTCTGGCTGAACGCGCCGTCCAATTGCGAACGCACCGCCTTGAGGGCGGCCATCTCGATATCGAATACTTTGCGGGCTTGGGTCAAGTGACTCACGTCCGCAGCATGCCAGGGAGCCGGCGGGATTTCAATCTTGCTTCTGAATTGAAAGCCACCCCGCCCCCTCCATCGCGTAGCGATGATCCGCCGGTAGCCGTGCGGCTTCAGCCCACGGAACCGCCTCGCCACCCCCATGCCCGCGCCGCGGAGCGCCGCCTGAAAACGCGTGCCCGGACACCCAGGCGCGCCCTCATGGCATTCAAACCTCGTGTCACTCACAACTAAAGGCGGAAGCCCTGGTGGAGGTAGAAGTTTGATGAAGGCGGGAGCGAAGACCCCCGGATCGGTGTCCCCATCTCCCCTCGACTCCGCAGGGGGTCGCAGATCTCTCCCTTCGCGCTCCGTCCCCGCCGCCCCGGCCAACCGCGCCAACTCGTCTTGGTAGGCTCCCTGCGTTCCTCAGGCGGTGCCTGAATTTGGACTTGGTTTCCAGCGAATTTCATGATTATGCTGGCGCCCAACAAGAGATCCCTAAGCGAGCGCGACATATGTTCCAAGTTCATCACCCCGGCGCTGGTCTCAGCCAAATGGGACCTGATGAGCCAGATTGGCGAGGAAATCTCCTTCGCCAAGGGGCGCGGCCTGCTTTCTATGCGCGGCGACGGCGTGTTTCGACTTTCGATTGCAGCCGCTGTCCGGTCCCGAAAGAAGCCTGCTCCGCCATGGCTACTCAAGCCAGTTGGTTTTTCCATCCACTTATGAAAGGGTCCCCAACATGAGCATGCCCCGCCAGATCCCCGTCACCTGTAAACAGTGCGCCAAAGAGCACCCGTTCACGGCGTGGGAATCCCTAAACGTCACCCTCGACCGGAAGGCCAAAGACCAACTCTTGAAAGGCGACCTGACCCGCTTCGAATGCCCCGACTGCGGCTGGTCTGGAAACGTTGTCTACCCCATGCTCTACCACGACATGGAGAAGCACTTCATGATCTGGCTATGGACCGAGTCTGGCGACTTGGAACCAACATCTGTGCCGCCCACCCAACTAATGCGGGATGATTACCGCTTCCGTATCGTCGGCACCTGCATCCAGCTCATCGAAAAGGTCCGCGTATTCGATACGGACCTCGACGACCGCCTGCTCGAACTCTTCAAATTCCTTCTGCAGGTCCAGGCTAGCCAGGGTGACCACCCCCTCCTAGGCGAAATTCTCTTTGGCGCCCTCGAACGGAGTGAGAATGGTGCCCAATCCATCTCCTTCGAACATCTGACTGAGGCTGGCAGCGAATGCCTTGCGTTCCCCATGCAGGCATACCAGCGCGTCGTTGGCTCCCTCACTTCCCTGCTCCCCAGCCGCCGGCACCAGGTTGGCCAGTGGCTCCGCGTTGACCGCGCCTTCGCCGAATCCCTCGTCCGCCGGCTCCTGTGAGCCGAGTGCCACACCTGCATGAAACGCTGTTGAACTCATCGATGCCAACCCTCACCGGACCCTCATAAACAGGGCCTATCTTTGAGGTTTAAAAAGGCGCAAAACGCGGAAGTTGCCTTTGGGGACGTTGCTGGCCCATGATTGGGCCGGTAATGGAAGTCGCAAAACAAAAAAGTCGGACGCATCGGAGCCCTATGAAACTACCTTTGATCCTCGGATTGATCGTGAAGTAAAGTTCAGCCGTAAGCTTTCAAACAACTCAGCACCATGGTCTCGACCTGCGGCAGCGCGGCCTTGACCGGCTCCGATAATTCCAGGCTCATGGACGAGAGCGAGGCGACCGAGATGGTTATTAAATCCACCCGGGGCAAATCCCCCAGCAGGGCGGCCGATTCGATCAGGTCTTTGAGACCGATGTCGTGCGCGGTCAGCGACGGGGGAAAGTCGCTGGCGAAACGGGGTTGAATGAGCGAGACCGTGCCGGGCGGCTTGCCGTCAGCCGCGGCGTCGATCAGGATGACATGCGAATGCTCGCGAAACAGGCCCAGCAGATGGAATCCGCCCGTGCCGCCATCCACCAGGTCGGCCCGCGCCTCCAAGTCCCGCTGCTCCAGGCGCCGAATGGCGGCCACACCGACGCCTTCGTCCCCCATGAGGAGGTTGCCGACGCCTAGTATCAATGGCTTAGGGGACATTAGATCTCACCGACGAGCAAAACATACGGTGCTTTGGACGCGCGTCAAAGAAAACGCGCGTCCGGAAGAGGCATCCCCGCCAGCGGCATGAGCCGTGTCCCGCCTGGCGGCGCTATCTCAAGCCGCCGGGTTTGACCGGATTAGCCTGGAGGATTTTCGATCGGATCCGACGATATGGTTCAGCAGCCAGCCGCGTAGGAACCGGATGACTGCCACGGTCAAATCGGAGGCGCCCGAATCAAAGGTCGCTTTGAACGCCAGCGACCGCTGGATCAGATCAAGGTGCTCTTTTTGGTGTTGGTCAAAATCCGCGCAGTGGTGACGCGACATGAGAGCCTCTTCATCGCGAAAATGGGCTTCTGACGCCGATATCAGCCCTTCGAGCAACAAGGCGATGTCCTGCCGGGACCTGGGTTGGCCGAGCGCATCTTCCAGCAGGTCCAACTTCTCAGCCAACTGCCGGTGCTGGGCATCCATCTCGGCAATGCCGTTCTCGTACTCAGGCTTCCATGTGCTGTTCATCGAAGGCCGATAGGATGTTTTTGGCTAGAATTCTTTGAAATCCCCTTCGAGGGGAATGGCTTTGCGTTGCTCGCTGATTTGGGAGCCCGCGGCGGCCACCGGCTCCGCAACCGCATGTCGAACCCCGCCCGACTGCCACGGGTGTCCGCTGCCCGTGCTTTTCGCCGCCGTCTTTCGGGCTCGGAAAGGCGTGAGATTCGCGAGAGACCGACTTGGCGCGTCCGAATGTTGGACGCGGGATGAGCCGGTGTTTCCCCCGACCAACCGGAGCAGCTCAGCCACCGAGCCTCTCATCGTTTCGGCCAGGGCATTAAGCTCTTCCGATGCGCTCGCGCTCTCTTCCGCGCTCGCCGCGTTGCTCTGCGTCACCTTGTCCATCTGGCCGATGGCCAGATTCACCTGGGCGACTCCCTGGCTCTGCTCGTTGGATGCCCCGGCCACTTCCGCGGCCAGTTCGTCCACCTGGCGAGCCCGGGTGACGATTTCCTCGAGGGTCTTGGCCACTTTGGCGCTGATATCAACCCCCTGGCTGGTCTTGCCGATCGCCCCCTCAATCTTGGCCGAGGTCTCTTTGGCGGCCTGGGCGCAACGTTGCGCCAGGCTGCGAACCTCGTCAGCCACCACCGCAAATCCCATGCCCGCTTCGCCCGCGCGGGCCGCTTCGACGGCTGCGTTCAGCGCCAGGATGTTGGTCTGAAACGCGATCTCGTCAATGGTCTTGATAATCTTGGCAATCTCGTCGCTGGAGTTCTTGATCGCATCCATGGCGGATATCATGCCCTTCATATCCGCGGCCCCCTGTTCCGCCGCCGCCCGGGTTTGCTTGGTAAACTCGTTCGCCTTCTGGGAATTCTCCGCGTTGCGCTTGGTCATCGACGCCATCTCCTCCAGCGATGAGCTGGTTTCTTCAAGAGATGCGGCCTGCTCGCTGGCCCCTTCGGCCAGGGACTGGCTCGCGGAGGAGACGTGGCCGGCCGCCGCAGCGACTTGATCGGACCCGTCCCTGAGCGACGTGCTGACATCGCGCAGGACCAGCGTCGTGCTCCGAATGATCAGAAACGCCAACCCGATGCCCACCACCAGGGCGACCGCCATGCCGATCACCAGCCCCGTGTTGGTGCTTCGAACGGCGGAGAGAACCGTCTCAGTGGAATTGCTGGTGTCTTTTTTTATCTGCGCTTCGCACTGGCTCTGTGCTTCGAGATAGGCACTGACCACCGGATCCAACTCCGCGCGCGCTTTCTGGTAAACCACCGCCGAGGCCTCCGCGTTGGTCGCCGCCCGGCTCAAGGTCAATATCTTATCGCGCATGGCCAGGTAAGTGACGCGCCGGCTCCTGATTTGCTCAAGAAGGGCCTTTGCCTGTGGGGTAGTCACTTTTTCAAGTCCATCATAGTCTTTCGTGATTTGCTCAGAGTCGGCTTTGATCTTGGCTTCCAGTTGGTCCATGTCCGCATTATCGGGAGAATAGATGTGCTTGAACGTCAATACCCGCAGATCATTCACTCTCCCCTCGGCATCCCCCAGCAGGCCAAGAGCCGGCATGCTTTGCGTGGCGACGGAGGTCATCCCGTTTTGGGCAATGTTCAGGCGGGCGCCGATGAAGCCCCCAAGCGCCAGCATAACGATAATCACGGCCGCGAAGCCGAGGGAGACACGCTTTCCGATAGTCCAGTGGTTCATACAATCATTCTTGTCAAAATACTCGTCCCGCGCGCGCGCAACGGAAAAGCACAGTCGAACTCCTCGAGGTCCTGCCCGCGGCAGGCGGCGACTCATTCGATTGTGCCTTCAACTTACAGGCCTATAAATCCTGCCCGTCTGGGCGTCACTGCTCACGCAGACTTTTCTCCCTCCTTATCGGCATCCGTTCGCAAAACTTGAGAAGGCCTCCGAAAGCTCTTACTCCTTGCGGGGATGGTACTCCTTCTCGATAAACTTCCACCCTCCGCCCATCGAGGACAGTTCGCCGCGGCCCTCAACGTAGTCGTGATAGAAAACCAGATAAACGTGGACTATCGAGAAGAGGATGAAGAACCACATGAAGGCATGGTGCCATTGGCGCACGGCGAAGTCCCCGCCCATCAGCGGCACAATCCAGGCGAACAGGTGCGCGAACCCGGATTTGCTCATCGCCGCGTAAAGCCCGAAGCCGGTCAGCGACTGGAACAGAAACGCGAGGAAGGTGAGGAAATAGGTGAAGCCGGCCATGGCATTGTGCCCGATGGTTTCAATTGGCGTGTTGTCCGCCTGGAGGATGTCCACCGCCAATACCTGCCTCACCTCTTTGAACTGCTTGCGGCGGTAGAGAATAAAGTTCTTCCAGCTCGCGTAGCGGTTGCCCGCGAAACCCCAGTAGATGCGGAACGCAAAGTTGAAAAAGAAGATGTAGGCGGCAACGAAATGGATAAATCGCACCGTGCCAAACCAGTAGGAGAAGGATGCCTCGGAAGCCCGCTGGATGGCCAGCGGCTGGCCGATGAGATAGCCGGTCACCGACAGCGCCAGGATGCACAGGGCGTTGAGCCAGTGATAAAGCCGAACGGGGATTTCCCACACATAGACGCGGCCGAGAGTGGCTCGTTGCATGGCAGGCTCCTAGTTGATGGTGATGCGGTTGAGCGTGCGCCCGTGCTCGTCGTAGAGATGCACCGCGCAGGCCAGGCACGGGTCAAACGAATGGATCGTGCGCAGCACTTCCAGCGGCTTCTCCGGGTCGGCCACCGGCGTGCCCAGCAGCGACGCCTCGTAGGCGGAGCGCTGGCCCTTGCTGTCGCGCGGCGAGGCGTTCCACGTCGAGGGCACCACCAGTTGATAATTGGCGATCTTCTGGTCTTCGATCACGATCCAGTGCGCCAGCGCCCCGCGTGGCGCTTCGGTCATGCCCACGCCCCGGGCCTTGGCCGGCCAGGTCGATGGCTCCCATTTCTCGTTGTTGAACATCCGCGAGTCGCCGTTTTTGATGTTGGCCAGCAGATCGCTGTAGAATTCTTTCGCCCACCCGGCAATCAGCAGCGTTTCCAGGCCGCGCGCGGCCGTGCGGCCGAGGGTCGAAAAAAGCGCGGTCACCGGCACATCCAGCTTCTTGAGCGTGCTGTCCACCACGTCCTTGACCTCCTGGCGGCCGGAGGCATAGCCCACCAGCATGCGGGCCAGCGGGCCCACTTCCATCGGATGGCCGTTCCAACGCGGGGTCTTGAGCCAGGAATACTTCCCTTCGACATTGAGCTGCTCGTAAGGCGGCTTCGGGCCGGTGTAATTGAGTTTCGTCTCGCCTTCCCAAGGATGGCGCGTGGCGCTGTCGCCGTCCGAATACTCATACCAGGAATGCGCAATCGATTCCTGGACCTGGCGCGGGTCGTGGCCGTCCACGTCATAGATCCTGCTCAGGTCGCGGTCGAGGATAACCCCGCGCGCGAATTTAAACTTGCCGGGATCCCCGTAACCGTGCGTCGGCAGGTCGCCGTAGCACATATAATTGGACAGCCCGCCCCCGATGGCGCCCCAATCCTTGTAGAAGCCGGCGATGGCCAGCAGGTCGGGGATATAGACCTGCTCCACGAAGGTCTTGGCATCGTCGAGAAGCTTGCCGACGTAGGCGAGCCGCTCGGCGTTGATGGCGTTGGCCTCGTCGAGATTGAGCGCGCAGGGAGCGCCGCCCACCAGGTAGTTCGGATGCGGGTTCTTGCCGCCGAAAATGGCATGGATCTTCACCACCTCTTTCTGCCAATCCAGCGCCTCGATGTAATGGGTCACCCCCAGCAGGTTGACCTCCGCCGGCAGCTTCATCGCCGGGTGGCCCCAGTAGCCGTTGGCGAAAATGCCCAGCTGGCCGCTTTGCACAAAAGCGGCGATGCGCTTCTGGACGTCGGAGAAATAGCCCGGCGAACTGCGCGGCCAGTTCGAGATGCTGCGCGCTATTTCCGAGGTCTTGGCCGGGTCGGCTTTCAGGGCGCCAACGATGTCGACCCAGTCCAGAGCGTGCAGGTGGTAGAAATGGACCACGTGGTCCTGCATGTACTGAGCGCATTCCATCAGATTGCGCACCAGCTCGGCGTTGGGCGGGATCACGATGCCCAGGGCGTCCTCCACCGATCGGACCGAGGCCAGCGCGTGCACCGTCGTGCAGACGCCGCACGTGCGCTCCGCGAAGGCCCACGCGTCGCGCGGATCCCGGCCCTTGAGGATGATTTCGAGCCCGCGCACCATCGTGCCCGCGCTGAAGGCATCGGTGACTTTGCCGTCCTTGACCTCGACTTCGAGGCGCAGATGGCCTTCGATGCGAGTGACGGGATCAATAACGATTCGTTTGGCAGCCATAAGAACTTGGAGTGGGATTCAGCTTTATTCCCCGCCTTGTTCGGCGCGGGCGTCCTCAACCTCTTCACTGTTTTTCATTTCTTCCTTGATGAGATGGCGCTTGCGGATGTTGGTGGCGATGGCATGGGCGGCAACCCCGGCCACCGCGGCCCCTCCGGCGACCAGCCCGACCTTGTCCGCGGTCGTTTCGATGCCGAAGCCCGGGAAGGAGGGCAGATGCCGGTAGAACGGGCCGTTGTCCCAGAAACTGGCCTCGCTGCAGCCGAGGCAGCCGTGGCCGGATTGAATGGGGAAGCTCACGCCGTTGTTCCAGCGCATCACGCCGCAGGCGTTATACGTCACCGGCCCGCGGCAGCCCATCTTGTAGAGGCAATAACCGCGCTTGGCGTTCTCGTCGTCGAACGAATTCACGAACAAACCCGCGTCGTAATTGGGCCGGCGGTAGCAGGTGTCGTGGACGCGGCGCGAGTAGAAGGCCTTGGGCCGGCCCAGGCCGTCGAGCTGCGGGATGCGGTCGAAGGCCAGCAGATGGACGATCGTGCCGGTCATCACTTCAGCAATCGGCGGGCAGCCGGGCACCTTGAGCAGAGGCACCCCCGAGAGAATCTGGTGAATGGGCGTCGCCCCGGTCGGGTTGGGCTTGGCATTTTGCACGCAGCCGTTGGAGGCGCAGCTGCCCCAGCAAACCACCGCCTTGGCCCCCGCCGCGGCTTCCTGGACAATGTCCAGCGCCGTGCGCCCACCCACGCAGCAGTAGACCCCTCCCTCAGCCGTCGGCACCGAACCTTCCACCAGCATCAGGTACTCCCCTTTATGCTTCGTCATGGTCTCGCGCAGCGCCGCTTCGGCCTGCGCCCCGGCGGCGGCTTGCAGCGTCTCCGAGTAATCCAGCGAGATCTTGTCCAGGATGATGTCAGCCACCTCCGGATGCGAGGACCGGATGAACGACTCCGAGCAGCAGGTGCATTCCTGGAAGTGAAACCAGACCACCGGAAGCCGGGGCCTGGTTTCGAGGGCTTTAGTGATTTGCGAGACAGCGCTCGCAGGCAAACCGAGCAACGCAGTCATCCACGTGCAAGCGCCGAGAAACTCCCGGCGCGTTACACCCCTGGCTTGCGCATGCTCCCAGATGGTGGGACGTGTATCCGTGGCCATATGAGCAATTTGTGGGATCTTGGTTTTAATTATGCGCTAATACTATGAATAACCTTTCGATATTGCGGTGAGAACAGCTACACTCATTTTGCTGTTTAGTCGCCATTTTTTGTGGTGGCCGCCCCCGCCCAAAAAAACCTCGAGCCGGACCCGGGGAGAGGATCACGAAATACGCGAAAATTGGCCTTCTTTCGCGTATTAGAGTCTTTCGTGGTCATACACGTCTCCGGTTCCCACGCTCCCCCCGGATTTCGTTCCTTGCGTGCGGATTCAGGGGCCCCGGGCCGAGCGCCTGCGGTCTCACGCCCCCCGCGCTCCTCACGCTCCTCACGCTCCCCACGCTTCAAGCCTCCGGCGGCTTCGGCGGTGCAGGAGATGAGAGAGCGGGATTGAGGACGCGGATTTGTTTGCGGATGGCGGCCAGGAGGGTCTCGGGGTCGGTTTGGTCGAGGCGCCGCAGGACGCATTCCCAGCGGAAGGCGAAACTGCCGCCCGTATCGTATTTGCAATGTTTGAAGAGCGTGTCGAAGGCGCGACGCCGCTTGCGGTAGTCATCCTGCATGTGGATGAATTTTTCGCGCAGGGCGTGCAGGTAGGTCAGGGCAAAACGCTGCGGCTCGGGCACCACGTGGTCCCGGTTGTTGACCGGCCGGGCGTAGTAGTCGGCGTAGCTTTCCAGGGGAAGCGCGTATTCACCGAAAGCGCCGCTGTGATCTCCCACCAGGACTTCCGCCGGCAATCCGTCGTCGCCCTCGCGCACCACTTCGTCGCCGTCGTCGAAGAGGGGGCGATTGCCCGCCTCGAAGGATCGGCCGACAATCAGGCTGGCGGCGGCGCATTGGCCCAGCAGCTCAGCCAGCTTCACCGCGTAGCCGGGCCGGGTGTAGAGTTCCAGGGGGAGCTTGTCAGTAGCAATACCGGGCAGGTATTCCCGCTCAAAGTAAATCGTGCGGATTTCCTTGCCGTGATAGCGGTTGTTGCTGCCCTTGTAAACCTCGCTCAGGCGCCGCATGACAACGCGGCGCGTGACGTTCATGCCCAATTGGCGGCAGCCCAGCCGCCGGTCCAGCCAGTAGTCCGTGTAGTCGTCGCTCTCGCCGATGGCCTGGAGGAGGTCTTTCCCCTCGTCCAAATGCTCCCACACGCCCCATTTCTGGAGCCGCAGGAAGAGCTTGATCGGGCCGGAAGCGCTCCGGGATCGGAATTCAGCCAGATAAACCCCCCGCCGGCCCTCGGTCTGCGGCCGGTTCAGCGACAGAGATTCGCGCACGCAGCCGACGTTGATGTAATCCAAGTCGCCGTACTCGCGGATTAGGTTGAAGATGACGCCTTTAGCCCGGGGATCGCAAAGCCGTAGCAACTCCACGTCATCGGGATGGCTTACGGCTTCGTCGAAAAGCGAGTCGAAGATGAATTCGCCCTCCTCGAAGCGCCCGCCCGGCAGCCATTCGACGCGCATGAAAAACTCCGATCCCAGGCCCCCGAGGACGTTTTCAGTTTGGGTTTCGTTCCCTTCGAGAAAGAGCGTCGCGAGCATGCGCTCGGACCAGGCTTTGTCCCGGGGATCGTCCTTGCGGAAGGCTTCGTGGACTGCCGATCGGAAGTGCTGTTTCAGCTCCTCGTACCTGGCTCGCAGTTGGTCGGCCGGCAGTTGTTCGAAAAGCACCCCCGCGAATTGGCGCGTCCCCATCCGCCGCAAGTCGGCGGCAAAGAAATCGACTTCCGGCCGCCCGAAGCGGTTGCGCAGCATCGCGTGGTCGGCAATCTCCTGGAGATGCCGCGCCAAGGTCGGGTTTTCGAGCTTGGCCAGGCCCTCGAATTCCTGGCAGGTCAGCCAGCGCGTGCCGGTGAGCCGGTTGAAATAGTAAATAGGCAGTCCCCGGATGGCGACCTTGGAACCGACGACCAGGCGTTCGCGGCCTTCGCGGGTTTTGGGAATGGAGCTCAGCCGCCAGGATTCGCCGCGCAGTTTGATGGCCTCGCGCACCCGCCGATCGGACACCGAAAGGAATTTGATCTGGCGCTTGGAAACCAGGGTTTGGAGCAGCTCATCCGCGGCGAAAGCCAGGTCCATCCGGTCCGGGTCGGGCCGGATCAGGAGATGGTCGGGCTCGAAAATGAGATCCACCGAGTGGCCGGAAACCTTCTCTTCCTCTTCGGGCCGCAGCGGTGGCTGGCCCTGTTTGGCGCGCCGGCCGTTGATCACGTCGATGAAGCCCAGCCGCTGCAAGGCGTGCACGCCGGGCAATTCGGTGTAGAGCGCTGCCGGCTCCAGAAACAGCGTCCCGATACGGGTGACTTGCCGATCCAGCACATCCCGCTTGAACGGGTGCGGTCCAATCAGTTCCAATTGCATACTGTGCCCATATGGGTATCGGTGAATTACGCCCCACCATGGAGAAAAAATCCAGCAAAATGCGGGACGCCCTCGGAATAGATCTGCCTTAGCCGAAGCGGCTTGTCCCGTGGAGGAAAAAATCCTATCATCGAAAGGATGAGAATCCTGGCTATTGACCATGGCACCAAACGGATGGGCATTGCGGTGAGTGACGAGCTGAAGATGATTGCCCAACCGCTGGAGTACATTCCGGCGGAGCCCTTTGCCGACTTCCTGGCGCGGCTCAAGCAGTTGCTGCAGGAGAAGGAGGTCGAGCTGATCCTCGTTGGCATGCCGCGCAACATGAATGGCAGCTATGGACCGGCCGCGCTCAAGGTCCAGGATTTTGTCGCCGCCCTCGGCCGGGCCGTGACGGTCCCCATTACGACCTGGGACGAGCGCCTGACTTCGGCCCAGGCCAATCGGTTCCTCATCGAGGGCCAGGTGCGCCGCGAAAAACGCAAGGAGAAGGTCGATAAGATGGCCGCGGCGATTCTGCTCCAAAGCTACCTGGACGGCTTGCAGGTCAGGGGAAGATAAAACGTGAAACGTGAAACGTAATGGGAACACGGGAAGGGCGCGTCCCAGTTTATGGCAACGCTTCTCATTCGCACCTCGCTTCAGCGAGGTGATGGTCGAGGAACGAGGTTTCCCAACCGCTTCAGCGGTTTCCCGGTATGCGCCATAAAGTGATTTTCCCCCACACGGGAAGCCCGCCGATCAACCGCCGGCCTTTTACGTTTTACGTTTTACGTTTTACGCCTTGCGTTTTCCACCTCACATTTCACGTTTCACGTTTCACGTTTCACGTCTCCCGTTCCCCGCACCAATGGACTCGCTGAAGTTTAAACTAATCCTGGCCTATGACGGGGGCGGCTATGAAGGATGGCAGGTCCAGAAGATTGGCACCGGGGTCCAGCAGAAGGTGGAGGAAGCGCTGGCGCGGCTGTTCCCCAGCCGGCCGCGTCTCCACAGTTCCAGCCGCACCGATACCGGCGTTCACGCGCTGGGGATGGTCGCCCATTTCGAAGTGCCTCGCGCCGAGTCCCGCATGCCGGCGCGCAAGCTCGCGCTCGCCCTCAATGCCTGGCTGCCGGAAGATGTCCGGGTGCTGGCGGCCACGCGCGCCCCGCATGACTTCCACGCCCGCTTTAACGCCATCGGCAAGCAGTACCGCTATTTTGTCTGGAACTACCCGGCGATGAATCCCTTGCTGCGCCACACCGCCTGGCACGTCCCGCGCCCCCTCGATCTGGAGGCCATGCGCCGCGCCGCCGCCGCGTTTATAGGACGGCGTGATTTTCAGTCTTTTACCAACAACCCCGGCTATGCCAGGGAATCAACGGTTCGAACCTTGTCGCGCTGCGAGATCCGCCGCGCAGGACGGCTGCTGACGTTCGTCATCGAGGGCGATGGGTTCCTCTACAAGATGTGCCGCGACATCGTCGGCACCCTCGTGCAGGTCGGCCTGGGCAAAATCCCCGCCGAGGAGATCAAACCCATGCTTGCGAAGAAGGATCGACGCGGGGCCGGCATGACGGCCCCCGCGCGCGGGCTGGTGCTATGGAAGGTGTTCTATGCCCCAACCGGCAAAGGGGCTAAGACCCACTGATGCATATTGTTCTGGTTGAACCTGAGATCCCGCCGAACACGGGCAACGTGGCGCGGTTGTGCGCCGCGACGCGCAGCCAACTCCACCTGGTCGAGCCGCTGGGCTTCGAGATGAGCGACGCCCGGCTCAAGCGGGCGGGAATGGATTACTGGCGGCAGGTCCAGTGGCGGCGCTGGCCGGCCTGGGTCGATTTCCAGCGGCAATTGCCCGCCGGAGCACGGCTCTGGTTTGTGGAGTCCAACGGCCCGCGCCTCTACACCGAGGCCGCGTTTGGCCCCGAGGATTACCTGGTCTTCGGCAGGGAGACGGCCGGATTGCCGCGCAAGTTCTTGGAAGAAAATCGCCACACCTGGCTGCGCATCCCCATGTTCAATCCCCAGTCCCGTTCCCTCAACCTCTCCAACTGCGTCGCCTTGGTCCTATTCGAGGCCCTGCGCCAGCAGGGCTTCGTGGGCGACGTGAATCGTGATGCGTGATGCGTGTAACGTTTTACGCTTTACGCTCTAACGCTCCACGCTTCACGCCCCCTCCCCCTCCGCCTCCCGAACCAGTTCGATGACCTTCTCCGGCGTGTCGGCAGCCAGGAGGTTCTGGCGCATGCGGGGGTCGCGCAGAATACGGCTCAGGCGGGCCAGGATGGCCAGATGCTGGGTGACGGTTGGGGCGACGAGGAGGAAGAAGAGCCGCGCCGGCACGGCATCGATGGATCCATAGGGAATGCCCTGGGCGTGGCGTCCAAAAACGATGATCGGGCGATCCACCAGGCCCACCAGCGCGTTGCGGGCATGCGGCAAAGCGATGCCGTCGCCGATGCCGGTGCTGTAAAGCTGCTCTCGCTCGTGCAGCGCCCGGAGCAAGGTCTGGCGCGCCTCCGGCTGTTTGGCGAGTTCCGGGATCTGGTCGACCAGCTCGGCCAGCACGGTTTCGCGGTCGGCGCTCTTCAAATTCAAATTGATGGCCGCCGGCGATAACAAGCTGCTCACGGTGTTCGAACTAGGGCTTTTCATAGAGGCCATGATTCTAGGCATGGGAGAATTGGGGTAAAGGAGATTTCAGCCCGCCCGTTCAGCTCCCCGGGCGATCTCGTCCCGGACAAGTTTCATGAGCGGCGCCAGGGTTTGGCGGTTGAGGGCGAAACGGCAGCCGGCGGCCGTAAAGAGCTCAGGCAGCGGCCGGGAGCCGCCCAGCGCCAGGGCCTGCTTGTAGGAGTCGAGCGCGCCGGCTTTGTCGCGACGCGAGTTGGCCCAGACCTGCAAGGCGCCAAGCTGTGCGATGCCATACTCGATGTAATAGAAAGCGTAGAGAAAGATATGGAGCTGGCGGTGCCACAGGTTGGCCCGGGCCGCCTCCTGGCCGCGCCAATCCACGTCCCCGCCAAACCGGTCCATTAACTCGATCCATGCGCCCGTCCGCTCCGCGCGACTATGGCCCGGATGCGTGTAAACCCAATGCTGGAAGGCATCGACCGTGGCGATCCAGGGGAAGATCTCCACGATCCGTTCCAGGTGCGTCCGCCGGGCGCGATGGGCTTCGGCCGGGGCGTAGAAGCGGTCGATGAACTCGTTGCCCAGCAGCTCCATGCTCATGGAAGCGACTTCACAAAACTCGATCGGCGCGCTGCGATAGGCATACAGATCCTCATCCCGGGTCGCCAGGGCGTGAAAGGCGTGGCCGGCTTCGTGCAGCAGGGTTTCCACATCGCGCTGCACGCCCACCGCGTTCATGAAGATGAATGGCAGCCGCGCCTCCGCCAGCGTGGATTGGTAGCCGCCCGGGGCCTTGCCTTTCCGATTGGCCAGCTCCAGCAGGCGCAGCTCCCGCATCCGCCGAAAGCCCCCGGCCAGCTCGGGGTCGATCCGGTCGAAAATCTCCTGCGTGCGCGCCACCATCTCCTCGACCTTTTCGAAGGGCCGTAGCGGCGGCCGATTCAGCGGGTCCACCGCCAGGTCCCAGGGTTTGAGCGTCTCAAGGCCAAGCCGTTGCCGGCGTTCGGCCTGAAGCTCGCGCACCACCGGCATGATCTCCCCCTCAACCGCTTCATGAAATTGCGCGCAATCGGCCGGCGTATAATCGAACCGGCCCATCCGCCGAAAGGCGTAATCGCGGTAATTGCCGAACCCGGCGTTGCGGGCGATCTGCTGGCGCAGATCGACGAGCTGGTCGAAAAGCCCCTCGAACTGTTCGGCCTCTCGCAGGCGTCGGTTGGCGGTCAGCTCCCAGGCTTCCTGGCGCAGCGCGCGGTCCGGCTCCTCCAGATAGCGGGCCATTTGGATCAGCGTTGTCTCCTCGCCCCGAAACTGCACGGTCAGCGATCCCGACAGCTTCTGATACTTCTGGCCGACCTTGGCCTCTTCCTTTTCCAGGGCAACATTCTCCGGACGGAACAGCTCCACCTGGACCTGGGTGTCGCGGTCGAAGACCTGGTAGCGCCGTTTTGGCAGTTGCGCGCGGATGGGGTGGGCCACGTAGGCCCGGGCGAGCGCGAATTGGCGGGGCTTGATGCGGGGCTCGAGGTTCTCCACGAAATAGAGGTACGCCTTCTCCGCATCCGGATCGTCGGTGTGACACGTCATGGCGATGTTTCGCCGCGTGAATTCCTCATCCAGCGCCGCACTGAGTTCGCTCCAATCCAGCAGCCAGCCTTCCAGCGAGGCCGGCGAGGCGCATTGCGCCGCGCGCGCCTCGAGTTGATCGAAAAGCGGCGCTATCTGTTCCCAATTCCCGAGTTCGAGCGCAGCCGGCACGAACCTGCGCGGCTTATGCGCCGGCAACGAATCAAAAGGCAGTAAACCCATGCCCGGAACATACGTCGAACTGGGGCCGTCACGCAACTGCGCTGACGAGGGTCGGGGGGCGAACGGAAAAACGTGGGAGTTTGTCCCCCCATCCGGCCCGTTTTCCTGACAAAGTCCGAGAGGGTTCCGGCATGCATTTTGTGTTGAGTAGCAGGTATTTGCGTTTGTCGTGGCGGGCGGAGTGGGCGAGGTGTGCGGGAGGTTGCCGGGACAAACCGGACAAACTCCAGCGAGGTCACAGCGTTGGTAACATGCAGAGCGCCAGTGAGTTGAGTCTGGCAGGGTCTGGGAAACTGTGTCCACAGAACTCGGCATGATCTGCGGGATTCGTGGTGTAATATGCTGATCGAAAGGCATTTGCCGTTGGCAGGACGAGCGGGAATTTGTCGGTTTTTCCGGACAAACTGATCGCCACGTGATGCGTGAAACGTGAAACGTGATGCGTGATGCGTGGCTCCGGCGCGGCGCGACCGCTGATTTCCGCCGATTGGACGCTGATTCAAACAGGGAACGCGGTGACAGAAGCAAGCGAAGGGAACGAGGACTGTCATGCCCGGGAATTGTGTTCATGTCCGGGATGTTCCAACGGGTGCATTCGGACAGTGCCACCTTGCTGGACGCGCCGATGGGTCGTAGCGCAGGTTTCCAAACCTGCTGTGTCGCCGACTTCCAAGTCGGCAGGCTGCGAGAGTGCTCACGGCCCGCGGGTTTGGAAACCCGCGATACGGCAGGTTTGGAAACCCGCGATACGGCAGGTTTGGAAACCCGCGATACGGCAGGTTTGGAAACCTGCGCTACGTGGGTACTGCCGGGAAGCGCCGGATTCTCCGGCGAGTGGAAGGAAAGCGAGGCAGGCCCAAGCGGCGGGACGCCGCTTCCACTTTTGTCCATGCCGAACAGGAGGGCGCGGAGGAAATAGAGGAGTTTGAGCAGCAGCAAAGGAATGGGGAACAGGCCGAACGGGAGGAGGGGTCTGAGCAGGGGCCTCTGTGGAAAGAACCCCGGAACGCCGCGTGGGGGCACGCGGCCTACAGGGCCTCCCGCGAATCCGCGAGGTGCCCGGCCTGTTCGTATTGCGACTTCCATACTGGCTCAACCATGCGCCAGCAAGGCACATCTATGCAACCTCCGCATTTTGCACCTTTTTGAACCCTCACGGGAGGCCCTGTTTATGCGGGTTCCGTGAGGGTCAGAAGCCTGGGTTTGGCCCCGGAGAGGCGGTTTTGGCCGCCTTGGCGGGCGTGTCGGCGCCGATCGGCGCCTGTGGGGCGGTGGATCCGGATACGTTGTGGCTCAGGGGCGGATTGCCCAGAGCCTCGGAGTGATTTGTCGCTGAGGTTTGAGGCATGGGCAAGCCGATGCGCTTGGTGAAGCCAAATCAGTCGTGTGCCTGCTTTGGCAGGATCAACCGGATTCCTCTATCCTCCGCTTCGTTCGCGTCAATAAAAGCGTTGGTAGACTGCAACTCCCCTCTGGCCGTATCAAAATCTTCCCAGCGAATGGACGCTGTATACCGCTGCGCAAAGTCGAGGACTTGAACGACAGGGGAGCTCTTGCCGGTCTGAGAGAGCGCCTTTAGAGCACTGATATAGTTATTCCGAAAAATGGTCGGAATGACAATTCTCTGCTCACCCTGCGCCACCAGTTCCGCATTCATCATGATCCGCGCTATACGCCCGTTGCCGTCCACGAACGGGTGAACCTCGCTTACGAGAAACATCATGAAGATGGCTCGGTGAAGCGCCAGTTCCAGCCCTCGATAAAACTCAAATCCCTTTTCCAAGGTCCCGAGCACAAGGTCGGGCGCAACGAAAGCCGTACCGCCGGCTCGGTTCTCCTTGGACTTGAACTGGCCCGGCATCTTGTCCGGGCGCATCTCCATGCAGGCTGCATGGCGTTCTCTCAACAAGGAGACAAAGCGCTCGAAATCACGCGGCGTACGTGCCATCTGGGTTCCATCGAAAACAATTCGAAAGGTCCCCAGGACATCATGCGCATCTTCCGGGCGCTCTCGCGGAATGACCCCGTTGAAAACGATGTCGACAGCTTCCTCAATGGCGAATTCCGTGCCCTCGATGTAGTTGGAGAAATACGCCTCAAAGAATGCGAGATTCGTCTTCGCCGAATCTGCCATGTTTCCCGCCAATCGCGTGGCAGGCGCTCTGCCCCGTAATTCTTCAAAGAGCCTTTGGAAGAGGGTCAAGCGGTCCGGATCATACGGCATGCCCTTTTTCCGGGCTCGCGCAACCGAAGTTTCGAGCTTTGCTTCCCGAGTGCCAAGGAAAGCACCGATGAGCTCATCAAGTGCGTGGAACTCCTCTGCCATGCCAAGTTCGCGGCTGACTGTGCGCGCCTCATCCCGTAACCGGTTGAGTGCAACTTCTCCACCTTGGCGCAGCAAGCTGTCGAGGCGTTCCTCCAACTCCGGCTTCGTTAAGGTTCGAGGAACCTCCGCTCCGCGCTTGCGCGACGAGCGCATGTTCTCCAGCCAGGCGCGCGGCGCGGAACATAGCCGGATCCCCCCCAGGAAAGGAAGGTCGCTGGGCAGCGGTGGATGTCCTTTGCGGGGGCGAAATGTAATTCCAGGCAAACTCAGAGGTCGTTGTGCGGACGAAATGATGAAAACCGATCCGTCAACCGCTGGTCGGTTCTCAAGAGCCGTACGATCCGAGATCAGCGCACCCGGGAAATAGTCCTTCAAGAGAGCATGCCAGTTTCTTTTGACGATCTGCGGCGATGCTTCCGTCATGTTCTTGGTATAAAGACGGGAACCAAGCTTGCGCAACCGCCCGGCTTGAACTGCCTTGGACACCGCGGAGCTCAGGTCCTTGTTGGAAACAAACACTTCCGGCAGGCTTTCCAGGCTGAAAGGCGACTTTTTGACGTTTAAGGCCATCTAAAAACCCATCCTAATCCACTTTTTGATGTTTAACAAGGAGGCAACTCCAATTTTTGATATTTAAATATAAAACGCGATCGAAGGCTTAAACATCAAAAAGAATTCTGTGGTGTAACTCGGCCCCGAATCCCGCGTCTTGCGCCAAAATCCCTCGCCGCAGGACCTCACGTAGTTTTTCACCAGGCACCTCAACGCAACTTCCGCATTCTGCACCTTTTTGAACCCTCACGAGAGGCCCTGTTTATGCGGGTTCCGTGAGGGTCCGAAACCCCGGATCTGGCCCCGGAGAGGCGGTTATTGGCCACCTTGGCGCGCGTGTCGGCGCCGATCGGCGCCGCTGGGCAGTGGGGCTAGAACCTCCCTACCTCGAGGAAGCTAAAGTAGGCGGTGGGGTTGAAGATGATGTGGTCGAGGAGGTGGATAGGTGAAGAAGCAGGTGAGGAAATGGCAGGCTTTGGCCAGACGGGCGAGCAGGTAAACGAAGTTTTTGCGTTCTTCCGTGCCGGGGATGCGGATACGCCTCCGCTTCCAGTCGCTTGGGACTTTATCAAGCCAGGGTTCGTTGGCTGGGGCAAATGTCATTGCGGCAGTCCCTCCAGTATCTTTTCCGCCTCTCTCTCCTGTTTCCAGGGCTCGGCCAGCAATTTATCGGCGGGCGTGGGGGGCCGATAGCGGCGTAAGTACTGGGTCACGACCCGCTCCTTTCCGGCAGCACCGAGCGCACGACGTTGGCAAGCTGCTTCGCTGTCGGCAGTTTACCCTTTAACTCAGCGGGCAATTTGGATTGGAGCTGATAGACGGCGACGCCGATGGGGTTCTGTTTGGCGCGGAGGGCGTATTCGACTTCGACGTCGTCTTTTTCCGCGCAAAGGATGATGCCGATGGAAGGGCGGTCCTCCGGGGCGCGTGCCTTGTCGTTCAGGACATTGAGGTAAAAATCCATCTTGCCGGCAAATTCGGGCTCGAACGGGCCAACCTTCAAATCGAACGCGACCAGGGCGCGGAGGAACCGGTGGTAGAAGAGCAGATCGATAAAATACTCCTTCCGGCCGAGGAGCAGTCGGTGCTGGCGGCCGACGAAGCAGAAGCCGTAGCCGAGTTCGAGGAGGAAGGCTTGCAGGCGCGAGATCAGGCGGTGTTCAAGCTCGCGCTCCTTGACCGCCCGGCGGAGGCCGAGGAACTCAAGGTTGTAGGAGCTTTTGAGCATCTCGTCCGCTTGTTCGGCCAGGTCCTCGGGGAGAGCGAGCGGAAAATTGTGGGATTTCTTTTCCGTGACCGCCCGTTCGTAGGCGCCGGCCTTGATCTGGTTGAGGAGGACATTGCGCGTCCAGCCGAAGCGGGCGGTGGCGCGGAGGTACCAGAGACGGGCGCCGGCGGCGGAAAGTTTGTCCAGTATCAGGACGTGATGTCCCCACGGAATTTCCGCCACAAGCTGTGGCAGAAATAAAGCAGCCCGGCCTCCCGATAATTTGGCCGCAGCTTGCGGCCATTTCGTCTCCTCGCCAATTTCTGCAACAGCCTGTTGCAGAAAGTCGCCTGTGCCATAAACCTCGAAGAGTCGCCGCATATACCACACGTTGCGCGGCGAAAAACCTTTCATCTGTGGAAACTCGCGGCGCAGATCAGCCGAGACCATCTCGACGACTGCGTCTCCCCAGCCGAGCACTTTCTGTTTCTCGACAATAGCGCGCCCGATGTCCCAGTAGAGCATGATGCCGTCGCGGTTGACAGCCCGTGCCGCGGAGATGCGCGCGGATAGCACCCGCGCCCTCAATTCTTCAATGAACCGCCGGTATTCCGGCGTAGCCGACACGGACGATTCGCTGGCGTGTTTCATTGCGCCAATCCCTTTAGCATTTCTTCCGCCTCCTTCTCCAGCTTCCAAAACTGGGCCAGCAATTCTTTGGCGGGGGTGGGCGGCTGGTAGCGGTAGAAGTACTTGTTGGGCAGGATTTCGTAGCCGAGCTGTGGGCTGTCCTGCCAGTGGATAATGGGCTTGGCGATCTCGCGTTTCAGGAATGCGGGGATGTCCTCGCCATAGGGGATGTATTCGTCGTCCTGAATGTAGTGGCGGTGGGTCCATTCGACGGACGGGATTTCATCGGCGTCGGCAAAGGCGGCTTTGAATTTCTTGGCGGCGTTGTCGCCGGCCTTGAGGATGAGTTCGACGGTGGATTCCTTGCCGGCGGTTTTGAGGCGGGCGCGGAAGGTGATTGTTGACCCCTCACCCCTGCCCCTCTCCCCATCGGATGGGGCGAGGGGGAATAGATCGGGCATGGCGTTCCCAGGGCGGCGATCGTTCCTCGCTTGCCCCGGGCTTTCATCTTTCACCGCTTTGGGGTTGGGGGCGGATATTTCAGACTTGGAGTTTGAGATTTCAAAACCTGCGGGCAGGAGGATGGGTTCGCGGCAGAAAAACTCCTGTTCCTTGGCGACGGTGGCGGCAGTGAAGGATTTTTCGTAGGGCTCGGTGGTGGTGGCGGGCTGGTCGTTTTCGTCGGTTTGCCAGAAAACGACGCTGACCTTGTGGTAGGCGAAATCCTTTTGCTCGCTGTTGTTTATGAAAATCTTTACGTGGTCATCAGAGTAGCCGGGTTTCCAGCCGTCGCGGTAACGCTGCTCGACCCATTCGCGGTGGGCGTCGGTGATGCGGTGGCGTTTATTGCCAAAGGATTTGGGCTCGTCCTCGAACTGTCGGCGGGCGTCGACGAGCATGACCCGGCCGCGGTGGGTCTTGGGCTTCTCGCTTCGGAGCAGCCAGATGTAGGTAAAGATGCCGGTGTTGTAAAAAAGCTGGTCGGGCAGCATGACGATGGCGTCGAGCCAGTCGTTTTCCAGGATCCAGCGGCGGATTTCGCTTTCGCCGGAGCCGCAGTCGCCATTGGAGAGTGGGGAACCGTTGAAGATTATAGCGATGCGGCTGCCGCCTTCCTCCTTGGGGAACATTTTGGCCAGCATGGTCTGGAGGAACAGGAGTGCTCCATCATTGGAGCGAGGCATGCCTGCCCGGTAGCGGGTAGTCGCCAGTTTGCGCGCCTCGGTCTCGTACCCGTCTTTGCCGCCCCAGGTGACGCCGAAAGGCGGATTGCTCAGCATGCGGTGGAAGCGGTGCTTTGGCTCGGGCCACTGGTCACCGGCTTCTCTGCCGTTCGGGTCGTGGGGAATGAGCGAGTTGCCAAGCATGACCGTAGCCTGTTTGTCATTCTTGATGAGCAGGTCGGCCTGGCAGATGGCGTAGGTAACGGGGGAGAGATCCTGGCCGTGGACCGTGAGGAGCTTCTCGACCCGCTCCTTTTCGCCGGCGGTGACAGCGCGATCGAGCAGGTGTTCTTTGGCGACGGACAACATACCACCGGTGCCGCTGGCGGGGTCGTAGATCGAGAAATGCTTTTCGGGGATGGGGATTTCGAGGAGCTCGACCATGAGGCGGATGACCTCACGAGGGGTGAAGTGATCTCCGGCCTCCTCGCCGTTTTGTTCCGAGAAGCGGCGGAGGAGTTCCTCGTAAATGTAGCCCATTTCCAGGGGCGAGATTGCGTCGGGGCCGAGTTCGAGTTCCTTGTACTGGTTGAGGATGGGGGCCAGTCGATTGTTCTTGACCATCTGACCGATGGTGGCGCGGTAGTTGAAATGCTCGATGATGTCATCGACGTTCTTGGAGAAACCGTTGATGTAGGCGCGGAAGTTTTCTTCCAGCAGGGCGTGGTCCTCCTCGTAAACTTTGCGGAGGGTCCACTCGGTTTTGTTGGAGAAAGGCGACTGCTGAGGGTTGAGCTCGAGTTCCTTGAGCAGCTTATCGAGTTCCTTCGGCTTGTCCTTGAGACCGGACCGGTTCGCGAGGACCTGGGCGCGTTTGGCCTCGCGCCAAGCCAGTAGCACACACTCCAGCCGGCGGATGACGATGATGGGCAGGATGACACCCTGGTACTCGTAGCCCCGGAATTTGCCGCGCAGGCGCTCGGCGGACTTCCAGATGTCGCCGGCAAGATTGTCGAGCTTCGTTTTATTGAGGGCGAGAGACATGTTTTTCAAACGTGATGCCGAGTTGTAATCTCTTGTGCAAAAGTCGGTTGCGCCCTACTGTGGTTCACGCCTTCAACCATAAACTCTAGAGGTCCACAGTGGCAAGGTTTTCCCTTTGGCCTACGGGGCTTTGCTCAGCGCCTTCATTTACGCCTTTGCAGCCCGGGGCTTCACTCCCGCCTTCGTCAAACTTCCACCTCCACCAGGGCTTCCGCTTTCAGTTGTGAATGACAAGAGGTTTGAGTGCCATGAGGGCACGCCCGGGTGTCCGGGCACGCGTTTTCAGGCGGCGCTCCGCGACGCGGGGCTGCGCGTGGCGAAGCCCTTGAGCCGTGGGACGGAGGCTGTCTGCCGTTTCGTGAGGAGCTTCCTGGCCTTGGTGGTGAAGGCGGTGAACCCGGGGTGGCTGAAAATCGTTTCCTTGAGTTGAGAGGTGGGGCTGGGGGGATGATGGAACCCCGTCAGGGTTCGGGGCCTCTGCCTCCGTAACCCAGGGTAGCTCGTTCCTCGCAACCCTGGGCTGAGTGGCGCAATCCCTTTGGGATTGGGAGGAAGCTGGCCTATTTCCGAATCGGCGGGCGCCGGAACTCGTTGGCCGCCCCAGGCTTAGGAACCTGCGAGACAGCAGATTTGGAAATCTGCGCTACGACCTTGTCAACGGCCCTGGAGAGGGGGGAGACCGGCACTGGGCCCGAGTTTGGATGACATATGGAGAGAGGCCTCCTCTCCCCAGCCCTCTCCTCCCGAGGAGGAGAGGGAGCATAGGCGGGAGCGGTTGGGGAGGGTTGTCGTCCAAACTCCGGGTCAGTGGGGAAGACCGGCGCCCCTTTGGCCTTTCCGCCGCCGGGCGCTTGCTGGCATATTGCGGGGGATGGAACCAACTGAATCGGAGCTGATTGCCGCGGTGTTGCGAGGCGACACGGCCAGCTTCGAGCCATTGGTGCGCAAATACTCCCCGCGCGTCTTTGCCACCGCGCGCCGCTACGCGCGGCGGGAGAGCGAGGTCGAGGACATCGTTCAGGAGGTTTGGCTCAAGGCGTTCCAGAAGCTCAAAGGCTTCCGAGGCGAAGCCCCCTTCGAACACTGGCTCATGCGCATGGCGGTGCGGACTTGCTATGATTTCCTGCGCGGCCACCAGCGCAGCCGTGAGACCGCTTTCTCGGAGCTGAGCGAGCCCGAAAGCGACTGGCTCGAGCGGTTCGTCCGCCAGCCGGAGTCAGCCGGAGAGAACGCCGACGCCGCCCGGCTGCTGGTCGATCGGCTGCTGGAGCGGCTTTCGCCTTCAGCCCGGATGGTCATCACGTTGCTGGAAATCGAGGAGCGCTCCGTGAAGGAGATCGCCAAGCTGACCGGCTGGTCGATACCATTGGTAAAAGTCCGCGCCTTCCGCGCCCGGGCCGAGATGCGCAAGGTCCTGGCCCACATCGCCAAAGAGAAATATCTCTAACCAGCGCAGATTCACGGCTGGGGCTTGTCGCTCACCGTGGCGGCGTGCCGGGCGTGGTAAAAGACGCCGCGGTATTCGGCGGGCGGGTCGCTCCCATCATAGAACACCGCGATCGGCTCGCCCGCCGGCAGCGATTGCGTGGCGATGTGCTTGAGAAACGGCCCGTCCGTGTTGTAGCTGTCGCCAAAGCCGGCCAGCACAAACACCTTCTTCCCGCCAGGCTGCCGTTCGATTTCCGCGACCACCTGCTGCAAACGCTCCCGCTTCCCGATATTCCAGGTGACCGGATAGCTCAGCTCTTCCGTCAGCCGGCCATCGCGAGTTCGCACCTCGATGCCGTGGATATGGCTGGCCGGAATGTCGAGGCTTTGCGCGGCGCCCTTGACGAAAAGATCGGCGCTGGCCGAGAGAATGTGCGGCTCGATGCCGCCGCGCTGAAGCGCGCGGATGATCTTCACCGACGACGCCATCAGGTAATTGCTCAGGGTATGGGCGAAATGCGCCTCGCTCAGCTTCAGCACATCCTCGGCCTTGGCACCCCGCAACATCTGGGGGACAAACGGATAAGCCAGCCAATGTCCCACCCGCGCGTCCATATTCGTGTAATCGGTCCAGAACCGCTCGAAGCCTCCCTCGCGAGGATAAAGCGCGGAGAAGCCATTCTCGATGGCAACCTGGGCCAGCCCGGGATAGACCGCCCTCTCGCCCTCTTTGAGCCCTTCCGTGCAATCGCCTTTGAGAATCGTCCCGTCAAAATCCCAGAAAACCAGAAAAACCGCCGAGGCCGCCGGTTTTGTGCCCGGCATGGTCTTGAGGATGGCTTCCTTGGACCCGAGAATGCGTTGGATAATCCGGCTGTCGTCCGGTTCCTCCGCAAGGAGGCGGGCGGGAGCCAAAATCGCAAGCAGGCAAAAGGCAACGCTGAAAAATGTTTTCATGAAGCAATGAGGCTATTGGCCATCAACGTACACATTGCCACGGGCGGCAATCACTGGCGAGGGTGGCCCATAGAAATGCGGGCGGCCTATGGCCGTGACGTTCGGAGCCAAATTGAGGTTCATTTCCGCTTCGATGCCGAAGTGGTCCGAGAGGCGTTGCGCCGAGGTCGGCGCCGTGAAGGCAACGCACGGAAGGGCCTCCGGAACCGGGTGCGCCGTGCGGCCCCGGGCGAAAATGTAGTCCAGGGTCCGCCCCGCGCCGGGTTTGGCCGACAGCCCGTCCCAGGTCACGAACGGCAGCCCCCCGGCGGCTTGCAGCATGCTGGGTCCCAGCCAACAGGCCAACTCCTCGTATTCGGCGCTTTCGGGCGTGCAATTGAAGTCTCCGCCGATTACATCCGCCACCTGGCCGTCTTCCGCCTCCTGCACCCACGAGATCAACTGCCTGACCTGTGACCGGCGGACTTCGGCTGAGCCACCGTCCTGGAGATGCACATTCCAAATGTTCAGCACCCGCCCCCCCGCCAGCTCCACGCTGACTTTCAGGGCTCCTTTGTTGACCAGGCGATCGGGAAACTCCGCGTGGGAAAAAGGGTAAAACTTCCCGCCGATGATCGGCAGCTTCGATAAAGTTACCAAACCGCTCTGTTGAAAAAACGTATGCTGTCCCGCGGCCCTGGCGATGAACCAACGGCCATCGGCCGGGGCCGACTTCCGGGCCTGGCTGGTCCATGCCTCTTGGAGCAGCACCACATCGGCGTCCAGACGTTCCAGCTCCCGCGCGATTTTCGCATAGCGTCCTGGCTTCGCCCCGGTCATCCAAAGGGGCAGTCCCCATATATTGTAAGTCACCAGCTTGAGCTTCTGGGTGTTCGCCGACAGGGAGGGTGTCGGCGTAGCCGCGGGCGCTACCATCACGGCGGAAGGGCCGCGGCTCGCGCAGCCGCTCATGCAAAGCACCAATGCCAGCGCGGCGACAAGACCGGCGCCTGGCTGCGGCAACAGATTCGCTAACATGTGGCGAGTGTAGGCCATTTGTGTGAAGGACCGGTGAAGAACATGTGAATATCTTGTGAATAAGATGGGTCTGCCTCGATAAAGTCACCGCGCCGACACACGGATGACACAAAGCTTGGCGATAACTCCCGGTAGATGAAAACAACGCTCGAATCTGTCAGGCTCCTCGTTGCTTCGCCTGCCCATTATGCGGCGCGGCTCGCCCGTGACCCTGGGGAGGTCAAGGATGCCCAGACGCTGCGCTTTGAGGTCTTCAATCTCGAGCTCAACGAAGGATTGTCCCAGTCGTACTCCACCGGACGGGACGAAGACCCTTTCGATGCCGTATGCGACCACCTGCTGGTGGAGCACCTGCCTTCAGGGCAAATCGTCGGCACCTACCGCCTGCAAACGGGGCTGAATGCGGCGGCGCAGCTTGGCTATTATTCCGCCCAGGAATTTGACTTCCGCGCATTCGAGCCGTTGCGGCACGAAGTTGTCGAACTGGGCCGGGCCTGTGTGCATCGCCAGCACCGGAACCTGGTTGTTCTGGGACTGCTCTGGAAAGGGATTGCGGACTACGCTCGCCAGCGCGGCGCCCGCTATCTGATCGGCTGCAGTTCCATGACGTCTCAGGACCCGACTACGGGGGCCACGGCTTATGCGGATCTCTGCCGTCACCATCTCGCCGCTGCGGCGCATCGGACAACGCCGCTGCCGGAGTTCGAATGCCCCTTGGATCAACTGGCTGCGGAAGCGCCCAAAATACCCAAGCTCCTGCGCGCTTACCTGACGGTCGGCGCCTGCATTTGCGGTCCCCCGGCGCTGGACCGGCAGTTCAAGACCATCGATTTTCTAACGATGCTCGATCTGGAGGCGATGCCCGCGAACGTGCGGGCTCGCTTCCTGGGGTGACTGGCGAGGGTCGGGGGTCGGGGGAAAAATGCGAGCCTCCTTGACACGCGGCGCTCGACCTCTCTATCTACTCGCCTGAAAATCGGTGTCTTTGATGAGAAACATTCTCCGGCGCCCGCTGCGGGTGAGCGGGCGGCTGAGCTGGCTGGCGGGTGAGATAGTGCTGGTGGCGACAGCCTTCGTCTTCCAGGTCCTCCTCCGCTCCAAAGGCTCCTCGCTGAACGCGCGCGCCCGCTGGCTCCAAGGCGGCTGCCGTCGCGTGCTGCGCATTTTCAGGACCCAAGTGCGCGTCGAGGGGCCGATCCCGCGGAGCGGCCTTCTCGTTTCGAACCATTTAAGCTACCTGGACATCCTGGTATTCAGCTCCTTGACGCCTTCAATTTTCGTCGCCAAGCGCGACGTCCGAAGCTGGCCCGTATTCGGCTGGTTCGCCCGGCTGGGAGGCACGCTCTTCGCGGATCGGGAACGGCGCACGCAAGTCGGTCCGTTGACGCAGGAGATTCAATCCGTGCTGAATGACGGGGCGCTGGTCATCCTGTTCCCCGAGGGCACAAGCTCCGACGGCCGCACCGTGTTGCCGTTCAAGTCCGCCCTGCTGGAAGCCGCCACCAAGTGCTCTCACCCGCTGGCCGCTTGTTTCATCGAATACCAGCTCGATGATGGCGATGCCGGAGAGGAGGTCTGTTACTGGAAGGACATGACTTTCGGCCCCCACCTGCTCAACCTGTTGAGCAAGAAGCAAGTTGCCGTTTCCGTCCGCTTTTCCCAGCCCTTAGCCGGCGGCGCGGACCGAAAAGAACTCGCGCAGAGGTTGCACGCGGAGGTGGTGAGGTTGAAGGGGAACGCTTCGGCGAACCCGTTGCAGAACCGTTGACAAAGCGGCGTGCCGGAAGTCAAAGCGCCGGAATACGGCGCACTCCAAACGCTCCGCGACATGGCGTGCCGTTTCTGGAACAGGTTTGCCGAAGCTTTACGGTTGAAGGAATCTTGAATCGCCTCCGCTTTACTTAGCGTCCGGCTTTTTCGCCGGCCTTCTGCAACTGCGCAATAGCCCGCTGGATGCGGCCATGAAGGTCTTGCAAGTCGTCGCGGTAGGGGCCGGCAGGGAAACCGGGAATCGCCAGTTTTGCGGCCACCTCGCGCTGGATTGCCGTCAGATTCGTCGCGAGTCCCGCGGCTTGCCCGGCCGCGATTCCGTCGACTACCGCCTGGAAGCGCCCGGGGTCGCCGAAGATCTCATTGGTGGTCAGGTGGGCGACCACGGCCGCCGGTCCGCCCGGCAGGCGCAACAGGCTCCGGGTAATCCGCTCCGTGCATTGCGGATAACAACCGCCGTTGGTGGTGCTGAAGGTAAAAACGGCGGCGCCAAGCGCCCCGACCACTGGCACGTCAGGCGTTCCCGCATTTCCCACCGCCTCGGCGAGATCCTCCAGGCTGGCCGGATCGGCTCGGTAATGCTCCTCGCTGAAGGACCTGGCCAAAGCTTGAATCCCATTCGGCCCAATCCGGATAAGGGTTAAAGCGGCGGCTTGCTGGATTTCCGGCCGGTAGGCGTTGGTATTCGCGTAAAAGGCCGGGTCGGACACAATCGCGGCGAGGTTGGTGCTGGCGATGAGGTCGCTGGTCCCGGCCGTGGCCGTGCCCAGCTCTTCGATAAACCGAAGCAGCTTCTCCGGAGCCTGAACGTAATCTCTGACCGTGATGTTCGCCTCGATCAGAGCGGACCACGATGCGGGAAAGCGTTCGCGAACGCCTCGCAGGAAGAACACGTCGCGTTCCCCCTTGGTTGCGAACGTCCGCCCCTGGAGCACTTCGTTGGCCTCCGGAAAGGCGGCCCCGCCCGTGTTGTTGGATGGCTTGGAGGCCGGTTCCTGCCCAGCCGCGCGCATTTCAATAGCCGGCCCCAGGAGCCCTGCCGCCAGCACCACCGTTGCGAAAAGTGACTTCATGGACCTCAGCTTCAGCGCCTTAGTTCAGCCTGATCCGGTTGTGGGCGTCCCATTGTGACATGTCGGAGAGGATAATCTGGTCGCCAACTTCAAGGCCAGTGACAATTTCGATCGTGCTGACCGAACTGCGGCCCAACCGCACAGGCACGCGAACGGCCGCTTTGCCTCCCTCGACCACCTTGAACAGTTCCGCCTGGGTGTCAACCTGGCCCTGCACCGGCCGGCCGACATAGAGGATGTTCTCGAGGCGTTCGAGCTGAATGGTGCCCTCGACGGTGAGATCCGGCCGGGCGCCTTTCGGCAGCGCCGCATCCAGGCCCACGTCCACCGTCACCGTGCCGTTGTCCACAGCCGGATCGATGCGCGTGACGTGGCCGGGAATGATGCCGTTGCGCGTATCGACCTCGGCGGATTGGTCGAGTTGGACGTCCTTGGCCTGCGTTTCGGGCACTTTGATTTCCGCCTTCAGCCTGGCGACGTTGGCTACGCGAGCCACGGGCGCGCCCGCGGCCAGTTGCTGGCCGAGCTGCAGCGGGTTGGCCGGGTCGCCGAGCCGCTGCAAGACGCCGTCCATGCCGGCGCGGACTCTGAGCGCTTCCACTTGCCGGCGTTTAAGGTCCCACTGCGCCCGCATCTGGGCCACCCTGGCCTGCTGGACATCCAGTTGCGCTTTGGCCGCCGCGTCCGCGGCTCCGAGACATTCCTGTTCGATTTCACGCAGCTTGGCCGACTCTTCCGTTTTGGTTTTGGCTTGCTTCAGGGTTACCGCCGCGGCCAGGCCGCTTTTGGCCAGCTCTTCCTCGACCTCGAGTTCCAACTTCGCGTTGCTGTATTCCGCCTCGGCGGAGGCCACCGCCTTCTTTTGCGCCAGCTTATCGGTCTCCAGCTTGACGCGCACATTGGCCAGCTCGGCTTCGGCGCCTTTGAGCTGCCATTCGGCATCGAAAGCCTGTTGCTCCACTTCCGGGTTGCTCAACTCGACCAGGACTGTGTCGGCGCTCACGCGCGCGCCGGGCAGGACCAGGATCCGCTCCACGCGACCGGCGCTGACGGCGGGAATCCAGCGGATGTCTTCGGGCACCAGCTTGCCGTTGCCGCGAACCTGGCGGAGCATCTCGCCGCGTTTGACCGTGTCGGTCCAGACGGAGGATTTTGCGATCGCCGGCGCGGCGGGCTGGAGCCGGGACAAGCCCGCCGTGACCAACGCCAGGATCAGGAATCCGCCGCAGCCCAGCAACCACCGCCGCTTCCGGCGGCGCTCCTTCACTATCGGGGAAACGGGGATGTCCATAGCCGGGCTCTCTTTCCTTTTCATTCACACCTCAACGCTTCCAGAGGATTGATCCGGGCCGCGCGCCGGGCGGGCACGTAGCAGGCAAGAAGGGCCGCGGCGACCAGGCAGGCCGGAGCGATCGTAAAGGCAAATGGATCCAGCGTGGTGACGTCATAGAGCACGCTGCGGAGCAGAAAAGCCACAGTCAGGGCCAGCAGAAATCCAAGGCCGAGCCCGATGCCGGTCAGGGCGAGGCCCTGGCGCAGGATCATCCAGAGCACCTCCCGGGTCCCGGCGCCAAGCGCCATCCGGATTCCAATCTCACGGGTCCGCCGCGCCACCATGAACGAGTTGACGCCATAGACGCCCACCACCGCCAGCAAGAGCGCCAAGCCTCCAAAGACGCCGAACAGCCGCGCGCCGGTCTTGGTCAGCCACACGGTCGGCCCCTCTTCCTGGAAGTGCCGCAGCGTCTGGACCGACATGACCGCCAGTTGCGGAGCGGCCGAGCGAATCGTCCGCTGGGCCTCCTTGAGCATCGTGGATTCGGCGGCCGGGCCGGAGGCGGCGAGGCGCAGGTGAAAATTGAGACCGGCCGTGTAATCCCCGCCGAGAGGGATATAGACGTGGGGCTGAGGCGTCTTGTCATTGAGATTGTTAAGGACCCCGGCGACCACCCCCACGATCTCCAGGGGTTCCGGTTTTGCGGGAGTCTTGATTTGTTTGCCCAGGGGGTTTTCGGAGGGAAAGAGTTTTTTGGCCAGCGGTTCGTCGATGATCGCAACCTGGCCGGCCGAATCGGAAGACACCTCCAGCCGATCGAAATCGCGGCCTTGCAGCAGAGGTATTCCCAAGGTCTTGAAGTAGTCATTGCCGACGATATTGAAGTTCGCGTGTTGGGCTTTGCCGGAGCCGGGAGCGTCTTTCCCCGTCCCCGCATCCCCCGGCGCGTCGGCGCGGCGCACCTCGCGGTCGTCCGTGAACAGCCCAAAAGGCACGACCGAAGCGAAGCTGGCGGTCTGGACGCCTGGCAAAGACCGCAGCCGTTCCAACAGATCGAGATAAACCTGCCGGCTGCGGTCGTGGTCAAAGCCGGCCAGGCTGGCGTCGGTTTCGATCAGAACGCTTTTTTCGAGGCTGAACCCCGGATTGGCGCGCATTGCGTTGAAGGCGCTATGGGCAACAACGCCGGCGGCGGTCAGGAGCGCGAGGGACAAGGCGAGCTGGCCCACAACCAGAAGATTGCGCAGGGAGACCAACCAGCGCCGGCCATGGCCGTGCAGCGCCTCGCCGACGGTTTCTTTCAGATCGCCGGCCACTCCCCCGGCCGAGAGCTTCCAGGCCGGCCCCAAGCCGAACACGAGCACGCTCAGCACGCAGGCGCCGAACGTCACGATCAGGATCCGCCAATCGGGGCGCGGATCGAGAACGAGGTTGAACATCCCCAATTTCGCGGCGAATGATGCCGCCAGAAAGCTGACGGACCAACTGGCCAGCAACAGTCCGCCCAGGCCGCCGAAAACAGCCAAAAGAAAACTCTCGGTGAGAAGCTGCCGGATCAACCGCCCTCGCCCGCCGCCCAGCGCCCAGCGGATGGCAAATTCCTTCCTGCGTGAGGCGCTTCGGGCCAGAAACATGTTCGCCAGATTGAGGCAGGCGATGACCAGCACCGCCCCGGCCATCGCCATGAGGAGAAACGACGGTGCGGACAGGTCGCCGCCGCTAGAGGGACTGGTGCTCATTATGGTGCGGGTGAGCTTTCCCAACTCGAGGGTGCGGTCCTGGCCGGCCTCGGGGTCAATTTCCGCCAGCTCACGGGTCAGGCCGGACACCTGGGTTTGGGCCTGGGCCAGATCCAATCCGCCTTTGAGCCGGCCCACCAGCCACAAGCACTCGTGCTGCCGGTCATCGAGGCGCGAGTGGTCTTCGTAGGCCAGGGCTTCATGCATCCCCAGCGGGAGCCAGAAATCGGGTGAGAACATGGGAGTGGTGCCGGTAAAGAATTCCGGGGCGATGCCCACAACCTGGAAAGGACGGGAGTTGATCCGGATGGTCTTGCCCAGCAGCGCCGGATTGGCTCCGGTCTTTTGCCAGTAGGGGTAGCTCACAATCGCCACGGGGATGCCGCTGCCGGGCCTTTCTTCTTCGGCAGTGAACGGCCGCCCGGCGGCCAGCCGCACCCCAAAAACGGAAAAGTAGTTCGCCGAAACCGACATGGCGAGCGTGCGGCGGGTTAGATCCCCTTCCTCCAGGCCCACCATGGTGATTTCAAATGCCAGCAGGTCGCTGAACAGGGCATTGTGCTCGCGCATGTCCGCGTAGTTGGGATACGAAAAGTCGTGGTAGACGACGCCCGGCTTGTTCTCTTTGCTATAGACCCGCACCAGTTGGTCCGGGCTTTTGACCGGCAGCGGGCGCAGCGCCACCGCGTTGATGAGGGTGAACATCGCGCTGGTGCCGCCGATGCCCAGGGCCAATACCAGCACCGTAATCGCCGTGAAGCCCGGCGCTTTGCGCCACATCCGAAAGCTGTAGCGAATATCCTGGATTAAGCTGTTCATAGGTTGGAATGGATTGAGCGTGGTTAAACCTCGGCGAAGGCCTCGACGGCCTCTCTCACAATCCGGCCGTCGAAGAGATGGATCGTGCGCTCGGCAAAGCGCGTGAACCGCGAGTCGTGTGTCACCATGCAAATCGTGGCCCCGGCCCGGTGCAGGTCGCGCAGCAATTCCATCACCGCTTCGCCATTCGTCGAGTCCAGGTTCCCCGTCGGCTCGTCCGCCAGCAGGATGGATGGCTTGCCCGCCAGGGCCCGGGCCACCGCGACGCGTTGCTGCTGCCCGCCCGAGAGCTGCGAGGGGAAATGCGCGCGGCGATGGGCCATGCCAACTCGCTCGAGCGCCGCGCCGACTTGCTCCTTGCGTTCGGCAACCCCCAGGCCCCCATACGCCAGCGGCAGCTCCACGTTCTCGTAGACCGTCAGGTCGCCGATCAGATTGAAACTCTGAAAGACAAAGCCGATTTCGCGATTCCGAATTCGCGCCCGTTCGGCCGGCTTCAAGCTTTCCACCGGTTGGCCGTTGAGCCGGTAGCTCCCGGAACTCGGCGTATCCAGCAGCCCCAGCAGCGACAGCAGCGTCGATTTGCCGCACCCGGACGGCCCGGCGATGGAAACATACTCGCCGCTCTTAATCTGCAAATGCACCCCGGACAGGGCATGGGTCTCGACTTCGTCCGTGACAAAGACCTTGTGAATGTCTTGCAGTTCGATGATTGGATGATTCGGTTGCATAGCTTTCTGGGATATCTCTATGCAGCCCGTGTGCCAGCGGGTGGCGATATCTATAAGTGGCTGATACGTAATCTGATGCAGAAACCACACAAAAACGCAGGTGGTATCGCCCGTTCCGCCAACGGGATTGGGCAGTCCCACAAATGGGATCTTTGGTTATCAGGTTGTCAGGTTATCAGGTTGTCAGAATTGATACGTAAGCCTAGCCCCACGTCGCCTTCTTGGAGGCCGGAACTACACGATCAAGCCGCGAAAATGAGTCAAAAAGTTTAAAAGTTATTTTCCGCCAGGCCCTTAATACTGCGTAAACGAAATCTTTTATGCTCTGCGCCTTCATGCGAACGACGCGGATAACTTCCTTTACGGAGTACTTAATACCCCGTAAATCAAGTAACCTTGGCAACTCCTGCCAACACGCAAGCGCCAACGGGCTTCGTTCGCGGCGTACCCAGTCGGGGCTCCCTTGTCACGAGTGGTATTCAGCGCGAAACCCATCAACCATGCGAGCACAGCGAGCCTGAAACCAGAGTCCCGAAGGGACGAAATATTTTAGCCTGGGGAAAGGCCGGAGGCCGCCGCCCCAGGTACGGCGCCCAAAAACAATTCCCTCTCTTTTTTCCATCCGGTTTGGCGCGCCCCGCTTCTGCGCGCCAAACCGGATGGAAAAAAGAGAG
>Ga0181517_10000924_pt1 | contig 35525 bp, 30 predicted proteins | sample PEATcosm2014_Bin_31_FD_119748 | JGI IMG/M metagenome (GOLD analysis project Ga0181517, IMG submission 119748) | Peatland microbial communities from MTU Mesocosm Facility, Houghton, MI, USA - PEATcosm2014_Bin01_30_metaG | ecosystem: Environmental > Terrestrial > Soil > Wetlands > Peat | place... | reverse complement strand
TGGAAGAAATAAATGTACCGGGTATGGCGCAGGACTTTTGCCCGCTGGCGAGGCGCGAACGAGGCGCATATCCGCATGGATCTGTAACGAGTGAGCAACGAAGCCAGCGGGCAAAAGGACCAGTCAGACCCGGTACAGTTTTTCTTCCAAACGCCTTAAGCCTCCGTGTGGACGCGCGCCAGGGCATCTCGGGCCAGCTCGCCAATGCCGGCAATCGAGCCCACATCCCCCTTTTGAACCAACGTCTCGAGCCAATCCGTGAAAGCGGCCTCCGGATAGACCTGCAAGTCGGGCAGCAACCTCCAGCGCCGCTCCATCCAGTCGAAGTAAAGGCGGCGCACGTCGTAGGCAAAGGGCCGCGTCAACCCGCCCAGCAAGCTCCCCAACATTCTGTAATCGCAGCCGGAGACGGCCAGCGCGCCGACAAACCGCAATTCGGCCTCCTGGGATTCGTCCAGGAAACGGGTGGTCTCGGGACAGAAGCTGAGCCAACCCTCCTCATGAAGCTGCACCGCCGCATCCCATGCGAGCCCAATCTCGCCGCAGAGCCCGCGCGGATTGGCGGGAAAAAGAAGCTGCTGGCCGGCAACGACCCGGGCCAAGCGCGGGTGGTCATCCTGAAAGGCGGATCGCGAAACCGGCGACGCCGGGGCACGGCCGGTCTGCGATTGGTTTGGCTCGAACGTCGGTTTCACGGTTCTCTCTAGCCTGCTTCGAACATCTGCCCCCCGCCCTCTCCACGACAGGCGGCCCAGTGGCAGCCAGCTTAGCCGCAGGCCGGCAAAAAGAAAGAAAAAAATGGGACGTGACGTGGAACAGATCGGTCAACACGCCGGAGTGGCGGCCGAACCCTGGAATGACGGCCGGTTCCGGGCCGAGTCACACAAAGCCAAAGAGGCAAAGCAGGGATTCCATAGAGGATGCAACGCAGCCTGACCGCTTGCACTCTCCCGATGTCTGGAGGAATATAGCAAGGGGTATTTGCCTTCTATTGCGGGCACGCCAGCCGCAGGAAATGCCATGAGGACCAAGGCTCAAAATCCGCCGATCGCAGCAAGGCCGAGACCGGTCGCATCCCTTGTGTTGCTGGCCGCGGCGGCAGTCCTCGTTCTGAGCCTGGCGGTTATTTTTTGGATGGAACGGGCGGCGATCCAGGGCAATCGCAACCTCGCGGCGCAGCGCGAGGTCACCGCGCGTCTGGAGCGGTTGGCATCCACGTTGACCGACGCCGAAACGGGACAGCGCGGCTATGTACTGACCAGAGACCCGCGTTACCTGGAGCCGTATCATCTGGCGCGGGTGGAGGTGAACGAGGCATTGGACCACCTGAGTGCGGTGGCTGCCCGGAAGGAGCTGCCGGATCGGCAGGTGTCGGAGATAAGGCGCCTGAGCGACGAAGAGCTAGGCGAACTGGAGCAGGCTGTGAAGTTCACGCAGGAAGGCAGCTCGGAGCGCGCACTGGAGATTGTTCGCTCGAGCCGGGGCAAGGAGTTGATGGACACCATCCGTTCGGACCTGGCTCGAATGGAGGCGGATCAGGAGGCGGCGATTGAGGGCGCAGATCGGCGAGCCGCCGGGAGCGCCCGCGAACGGGTTTGGGCGTTCCCCGCAGCGGCGCTTCTGAACCTGATTGTCCTGGCGTGGGGCTACCGCCGAATCACTCAAGAAAGGCGGGCGCGCGAAACCGCCGAAGCAGCCCTGCAGCGAGCGGGAGAGGAATTGGCACAAGTCAACGTCGCGCTTGAGCAGAAGGTTCAGGAGCGCACCGCTCAACTAGTCGAGGCTAATGCCAGCTTGCAAACCTTCGCCAATACCGTAGCGCATGATTTGCGCTCGCCTCTCGGGGCGATCTGCAGCTTCGCCGGGATCGCCCTGCAGAAATACGGCCCGAAGCTCGATGAGATGGGCCGGGCTCTTCTGGAAGGCATCAGCCAATCCGCAGAGCAAACCACCCGGCTGCTTCATGACTTGCTGGAGTTCAGCAAGATGAGCCAGGCCGAGTTAAAGCTGGTACGGTTGAGCCTGAAAACCACGGTGGCCAACGCCCTAACGCTGCAGGATTCTGAGATTCGGGCGAAGAACGCGCTCGTCTCCGCCGCCGGGCCTTTGCCCGAAGTCATCGGCCACCCGGCTACTGTGACCTTGCTCATAAACAACCTTGTCTCCAACGCTCTGAAGTTCACGCAGCCAGGAGTCACGCCCCAAATCCAAATCCGGGCCGAGCTGCGTGACAACGACCCTTCCCCCGCAGGCGGGCACCCCGCTTCCCCCATGCCGCCTCCGGATTCCGCCCAGACATCGGCCAAGCCGCCCCTCGAGACCCCCGGCCAAATGGTCCGGCTCTGGATCGAGGACAACGGCATTGGCATCGCCCCGGAGCACCGGGAGCAGATTTTCGGCGCTTTCCAACGGGTGCACGGCAAGCAGGCGTACCCGGGAACCGGCTTGGGACTGGCGATTGTGAAAAAGGGAGCCGAGCGGATGGCCGGGCGAACGGGAGTCGAATCAGAAATTGGCAAGGCCAGCCGGTTCTGGATCGAGTTGCCTGCCGCCAGCTAATCAACTATCCCGGCGAACGGGACCATCCACCGAGGCGACCGTCGAGGAGCGAGGCGCCCAGGCGCCTCAGCGGTTTTCCGGTATGTCCCCTAAAGTGATTCCGACCCGCGCAGCCCCGCTTGCGGCGACTCTGTTTGACTGGCGGCGACCCATCGCGCTAGTTTTATTTGTCTTGCTAAAGCGAACGGATTTTGTTTTTAAGATACATGGCAGCTAGCAAAGAGTTCGACAACCTCGATTCGAAGTTTTACAGGCCGGCAGATTCATTCTTCCCGGCCTATAGCGACATCGGGCTGACGTACGACGACGTCACGCTCGCCACGCTCTATTCGGAGATTCTCCCACGCGAGACCCAATTGGACACGCGGCTGGCAGAGGGATTGCAGCTCAACATCCCCATCATCTCGGCCGACATGGACACCGTGACCGAATCGCGCCTCGCCATCGCCATGGCCCTCAACGGCGGCCTGGGCCTAATCCATTACAACATGCCCGACCGGCAGCAGCTCTCAGAGGTCGGTCGGGTCAAAAATAACGTCCATGGCCTTATCCAGGAACCGATCAAAGTCGCTCCCGATCAGATCATCGGCGATATCCTGGACCTGATCGACAAGAAGCATTTTGCATTCAGCACCTTTCCGGTGGTGGATACCGAGGGGAGACTGGTGGGGCTACTCTCGGGGCATGTGATTAAACAGCGCTACGCCGGCCGCAAGGTGGCCGAGGCGCTGACCCCGCGCAGCCAGGTCCAGACCATCAACAAGAAGGAGCTCGGCCGCGATCCCATCGCCAAAGCCGACAAGTTCTTCACCGACCATCCCGGCATTCACAAGCTGCTGGTCGTCGATGACCAGGACCGGCTGCATGGGCTGTTCACCATGAGCGACATCGAGCGAATCACCCAGGAGCGCAACGCCCAGTTCAAGCCGGCGCGCGACGCTCACTTCCGCCTGCTCTGCGGCGCCGCCGTGTCGGCGACCCGCAACGCCTTCGGCGAGCTCGACCGCCAGCGCATCCTGACCCACGTCGGCGGGCTGGTCGAACGCGGGGTCGACGTGGTGGCTGTCTCCACGGCGCACGGTCATTCCCAGGGTGTCGGCGACACCGTCCGGATGCTGCGCGATGCGTTTCCCAAGCTGCCCATCATCGCGGGCAATGTCACCAGCGCCTCCGGCGTGGAATTCCTCGCCGAGTGCGGCGCCAACGCCGTTAAAGTGGGCCAGGGTCCCGGCTCGATCTGCACCACCCGCATCGTCGCCGGCGTGGGCATCCCGCAACTGACCGCCCTGTATGTCGGCTCATGCGCCGCCCGCAAAAAACGCGTAACTCTCCTGGCCGACGGCGGCATCACCAAGTCGGGCGATATCGTCAAGGCCCTGACGCTGGCCCATGCGGTCATTTGCGGCGGCATTCTCGCCGGCTGCTCGGAGTCGCCCGGCGAGGTAATGGAGATCGCCGGCAAGCTCTACAAACAGTATCGCGGCATGGGCAGCCTGGCGGCGATGAAGGCCGGCTCAGCCGCCCGCTATGGCCATGGTTCGGACCCCAGCCGCAAGGTTGCCCCTGAAGGAGTGGAAGCGCTCAAGGAAGTCTCCGGTTCGGTGGATCGCGTCCTCGCCCAGCTCATCGGCGGCATCCAATCAGGCATGGGCTACCTTGGCGCCGCCAACCTGGCCCAGCTTCGCGAGAAAGCGCGCTTCATCCGCGTCAGCCCCGCTGGCCAGCGCGAAGCCGCACCCCATGATGTGGTGGAGCTTAAGACTGGGAATTAGGGAAACGTGAAACGTAACGCGTAAAACGTAAGAAGACGGCGGCCCGAGGCGCGCATCCGGCTCTTCTTGCGTTTTAACGCTTTAACGTTCCAACGTTCTAACGTTTTGCCTAAAACTCAATCGGCTCATTGCTCTGGCCGCATTGCGAACAGCGGGAGCGGTCCACATCCGCATCGTCGGTATAGACGTAGCCGCACCGCCGGCAGCGAAAGATACGGTCTTGGCTTGGAGTTGGCTCGAACCGGCGCCGGCGCAATTCGGAATAAATCCCCAGGCCGACCAGAGCGCCCAGCAGCACAACCACGTAGGCCAGGATTAAGTTGGGGGTAGACATGTCTAGGGGTTTGCTTGTGCCGCTCTTCAGGGGGTGGGTTGCGGCACCGTGTGCCATTCAAAAACCATCCGGCCCCAGGCCAGGCCCGGGAACGCACTCGGCGATCTTGGCGATGCCTGTTCGACAGGGTCGAACCTCGAAAGCCGGGCTTGCTCCAACGCGAACTGATCGGCGGCAGGCAGGCTGCTGCTGGAGAGCAGCGTCACGGAGACCGGTTTGCCTTTGGCATCCACCACGACCTGCACCACGCTCTTGGTCACCAGATCGAGTTCCTGGGCGCTGTTGGTGTGGGGCGGCCAGGAAGGCAACGCCAAGGCCGTCCGCAGCCGCCACTCCGCCAGACCTCCTTCCAGCCGAAGCGTCGATTCGCCCGGCACCGCGAGCGGAGGCGCCTCCGCCTTTCCCAGCGCAGGCTCGGGTTTGAAGGGCAACTCCGCCGAGATGAAATGGTTGGTGGCCATGAATTCCGCAAAGGCCCCCCCCAAAGCCGGCGCCGGCAGCGGAAGCGGCGAATTCGTCGGCTCCGACCACTTAAAGCCCTGCAAGGGCTCACGCTTGATTCTCAGCCAAGCCGGACCGGAGAAGCCCTGTTGGTGAGGCAAACCGAACAGGGCAGGATCGGTGAGCTCAAGCAGCTCGCTGGAGGGAGCGGCAGCCAGGCGCAAAACCGGCGCCGCGCTCGCCGTCCGGGGCCGGGATGGCGGCCGGTTGTTGAACCAAAAAATCAAAGCAACCTGCGCAAGGAACACCGCGGCGACGGCCCCCAACCAGCGGCCACGCGGACGGAGTCGCGGGGCATCAGCGGCGGTGCTCATGGCGGGGTGGAGGCGGGCAAAGACGGAACCGGACGGGGACGTGTGGCCAGGAGCCCGTTGGTAATCCCCGCGCCGCGCGCCAGTTCGGTGAGGCCAACCACCATTTCCATCGAGGCTGCCTTGTCAGCCTGCAAGACCAGCGTCAGCGGTCCTGGAGCCGCCGCAACCACCCGGGACAGGCTGTTGCTTAACTGGCCCTTCGAGATCAGTTGATTTTGATAGTAATACCGGCCGAACGCGTCGATCGCCACCGATACTGTCGGCTGATCCGTGCCGGGCAGATCACCGGCCATCGGCAGCTCCAGACGCACGCCCGGTGTGTAAAGCAGCGAAGCGAGCATCAGGAGTATCACCAGCAGAAAAAACACCGCCGCAAAGGGCGCGACATCCAGTCGCCCCTTAAAGATGCGGGCGTTGCGCGGGAATTTCATGGCCGGGCTTCCGTCCCCCAACCGGGCGTCCAACCGGGCCAAGCCACACGCGTCCTGGGCTTTGGTTTGGTCACGACTTGCTTCCTTCGGTGACGATGTTGACGATTTCGGTGGCGGCCCGCTCCATGTCCAGGACGATGGAATTGACTCGGCTGACCAGGTAATTGTAGCCGGCATGGGCGGGGATCGCCACAGCCAGCCCCACGGCGGCGCAGACCAGCGCCTTCCAAACGCCGTTGGACAAATCTCCCAGGTGCGCGTAAGGGCCCTGGTTCTTCATCGCCTCGAAGGTGTCGATGAAGCCCAGCACGGTGCCCAGCAGCCCCAGCAAGGGGGCCAGTTGGGCGATGGTGGCCAGCAGATTGAGCTTTTCCTCCAACCGCGGCACCTCCGCCAGGCCGGCTTCCTCGAGCGCCTCGCGCACCCGCTCCCGGCCGTGGTCCCGGTTCAGGATGGCAACCTTCACCAGCCGCGCCACCGGGCCGGGGGTGGCGTCGCAAATCGATAGCGCCTCCACCACGTTGTCGCGCTTGAGCACCGTGCGCACCCCGTTCAGGAATTCCGTCGAATTGATCTGGGCGCGATGGCAATGCAGGAAGCGTTCGATGAACACCACCACCGCCACCGCGCTGCTGATCAAAAGCAACCATAGCGGCGACCCGCCGTAGGTTAGCAATTCCGGCAATTTGTGCATAATCCCTTTATACGTTTTTGCAGGGGCGGTTCAAAGACCAAAATCCATCCCCCGCAAATGTATTGGTATTTCAAAGTCCCCGCCCTAGTATGCGGGCTTTATGAAACGACCCGGTGCCCCGGTGCCCCCTGCGTCCGGCAAGCGCGTTCCTGCCCGCTGGCGCGGAGAAGTGGAGCGCGTGTTGATCACCCAGGAGCAGCTTGCGCGCCGCGTCCGGAGCCTGTCCCGCGAGATTCAACGCGATTTCGCCGGACGCGAGATGGTGGTCATCTCGCTCCTGACCGGCACAGTCCTGTTCCTGGCTGACCTCATCCGCAATCTCTCGCTGCCGCTGCGCCTCGATTTCATGGGCGTCTCCAGCTATGGCGCCGGCACCGAGTCGGGCAACCTCATCTTTACCAAAGAATTGCGGCTCAATGTGCGCGGACGCGACGTGCTGCTGGTCGACGACATCCTCGATACCGGCAAGACCATGACCCGCGTGCTGGCCAAACTCCGCATCCTCAAACCGCGCCGGATTAAAACTTGCGTCCTGCTCAACAAAGCCGCCCGCCGCATCGAGCCTATCCAGGCCGACTACGTGGGCTTCGAAATTCCCGACTACTTCGTCATCGGCTACGGCCTGGATTTCGCCGAACGCTACCGCAATCTCCCCTTTGTCGGCGTGCTCCACCCGCACATCTATCAAGCAGCCGCCCCTGAAAAGGATCGGCAACCCTAACTCGGATTTGACCTTCTCCCTTCCGGCTGATACCACGGTCAGGCTATGAAACACTTGACCGGGAGAATTCGTTGGACCCTCTGCTTTCTGGCTTGCGCGCTGCCGGCCTGCAACCATGCTCTGGCCTGCACGGCCTTTGTTCTGCACGGCGGAGGCCGCATCTACTACGGACGCAACTTAGACTGGTTTTCGGAAGACGGTTTGGTCCTTATCAATCCACGCGGCGTCCGCAAGAGCGCCTTTGTCACGCCGGGCAATCAGCCGGCGCAATGGACCTCTCGGTTTGGCAGCGTCACCTTCAACGGCGTGGCCCGCGAACTGCCTTTCGGCGGCATGAACGAGGCGGGGTTGGTGGTCGAGAACCTCTGGCTCGACCAAACGCTATACCCCGCACCCGACGCCCGGCCCGCCGCCAACCTGCTGGACTGGATTCAATATCAGCTCGACAACTGCCGCACCGTTGGCGAGGTCATGGCCACCGATCCGATCCTGCGCATCGACCCGCTGGCGATTCCGGCCCGGGCTCATTACCTTGTCTGCGATGCCGCCGGCGATTGCGCCACCATCGAGTTTCTTCAGGGCAAAATGGTCTGCCATCGATGTGAGTCCCTCCATTTCCCCGCGCTGGCCAATGACACCTACGCCGACTGCGCCGCATACCTCGGGGAGCACCCCGAACCCAACCTGCCATCCGCCAAACTTCGCGCCCTCTACCGCCAGCGGAAGATCGACGGCCGTTTCGCCCATGCCGCCACCCGCGCCGCCGTCTTCACCCCCGGCACGCTCCGCCAGGATCTCGATTACGCCTTCGCCACCCTGGATGACGTTTGCCAGGGCTCGCAGACCGTCTGGCGCCTGGTCTATGACATTGTCAACCGGCGCATTTATTACCGCACCCGCAGCCATCCGCGCGAGCGGGAGCTGGATTTGAAAGGCATCGATTTCGCCGCCGGGCCGGCGCGGTTTTTCGACCTGCACCCGCGCCCCGCTGCGCTCGAGCGCCTTTCCTCGATACTGCCGGGACGCGCACCCCAGTTCCAGGAACTGACCGAGCGGTACCATCGGCGTTATGTCGAAGCCTATGTGACACAGAGCTGGGTCAAGCGGGGCTTTGGCGACATGATCCCGCTCATGGACGTCGCCCTGCTCCAACTGCACGCGGAATGGGAAGCCGGCACGACAGGGCCGGAGACGTCTCTTGCCGGGGACGAGATTGTCCGCAAAGGGCTGGAGGCCCGCGGCGGCAAGCAGGCCGCCGCGGCCTTGCAATCGCTCCATAGCTTCGGCGCCTCCGACCTGAGCTGGCGGAAGGAAAAGAATTTGCCTTGCGAACTGTTCGCGATGCGGCCAAATAAGAACTTAACTCTCATCGGCCCGCGAACCAAGACCGGGTGGGGGCCCGGCCTTTATGAGTACGGGTTCGACGGCCGGAACGGCTGGGAAACCCAGCCCGGCAAGCGCCCGCAGGGGTTTGAAGGCAAGCGCCTGGATGAATGCCGCGAAGAGTCGGAATTCACGCTCGACGAACCCGAGGACTATGCATCGTTGCGCTGCCTTGGCCGCCTTCCGTTTGATGGCCGGGAGTGTTGGGCCGTGCGCGTAGTCCAGGGGACCGGGAAGGACGAAATCCATTACTACGACTCGGCTGACGGCCTCCCCGCCGGGGCCGTGCACTACTCGGCCAGCGGGCAAACCTGGATCCGGAATACTTTTGGGGATTACCGGTCCTTTGGCGGCTTCAGGCTCCCAACGCGAATCGTCGGCCGCGCTCAATACTACAACTATGCCATCCGCCTGCGCTCCATCGAAGTCAACACGCTGGCGGACTCGGCCTTCAAATCAATCGCGACACCTTCGTCCCGCTAGGGAATTCGGGATAGCGGCTCAGTGCCGCCTTTCGATCGTGGCGAGACAGGCTTGGGCCTGGCGCTGGAGTTGCTCACGGTCGACGGGACTGAGGCCCTGTGGATCGAAGCGGTAGCGGTAGTGCAATTGCAACAACTGGCGCAAGGGCGCCTGGAGATCGGCCAGAGCCTGATCGGTGGTCGCGCGGGGAAGCCAGTCGGAAAGAGACTCGCTGAGCCGGCGCTGGACGCCGCGTTGGAGAAGCTTTTTTTCGAGCCGATAGAACTCGGAATCGAGGCCGGGCCAAACCGGGGGAGGCGAAAGCGGCGGCTGCGGCCGGCGGCGGCGGCTGCGGGACACAATCTGGTAAAGCAGCACCGCGAGCACCGGCACCATGGCCCACACGAGGTACTGGCGAAACTGGCTTTGTCCCCAGCGAAACTTGGAAAACTCGAACACGATGCGCGACCAGCCATCCAGGAGAAACTGCAACGGGGAATTCTCGCCGGCCTCATGGGCCAGGTAGGAGGGGGGAGTGGTGTCAAAGTCGCGCCAGATGCCTCGTTGCGCGTCCCAGACCAGGCACCAGGCGTGGGCGTCACGCTGGCGCACAACGTATTTGCCGCCCGACCCTTCGTGAACGGAATAGCCGACGGCGTAGCGGGCGGGAATATGAAGCTCGCGCAGAAGCAGAACCGTCGCGGTGGCGAAGTACTCACAATGGCCCTTTTGGGAGTGCAAGAGGAACCGGCTCAGAACGGTTTCGTTGGTGCTGGCATGCCTGCGAGGGCGCTCCTGCGTGAGGCTATAGGTAAACCGATCGCGGAAGAACCCCGAGATGGCACGCAGGACCTGTTCCTGGCTCAGGCCTCTGAGGCCGAGCTTGGCGATGACCTCCTCGAGAGCGGTGACTTCGTTGGGAGGAACCGCCAGGTCCTCCTCGTCGTCGTCGGAGTCGTAATTGGCCGGGGCATCCATTCCGGGCCCGGGCCCGCAGCAGGCATCGAAAATCACCAAACCCGGTCCATCCACAAGAACATCCCCCAGCGGACTCTTCTGGACGTTAATGGCCCAGAGCTTTTCCAGCCGGCCGGTAGTGCCCGAAGGCAGCGGAAGCAAGGCGTTGGGGTGATCCAGGTAGCAGCCGATGCTCAGCCGCGAGGAAATGGCCTGGTCCGGCACCAGCGGATAGCAGCAGCTTCCCAGGGCGGTTTCTTTGACATCGGTATAGCCATTCGTATCCGAGGGGCCGGAATCCCAGATTTGGGATTTGTTGTTGAAGCTCCGGTAGCTGGCTTCGCGCAACAGGGGCGGGGGCGATGCCTCCTTGGTCTCCAGGCGGATCACGATTGCGGCAGAATTGTGAATGCGGCCGATTTGTCCCAATGCAGTCTTGCTTTTCTCCGCGTCGGTATGGCGGTGGGACCCATCAGAAATCCATTGGGGATTGAAGTTCTCGACGTAGCGCTCGAGTTGGATGACGCTGCGCTGGCCGGCGTAGCCGAGGAAGATGGCCCCGCCCAAAGCCGCCCCCCACGCGATGAAACCGAAGCGGGGACAGCGTTGTGGCCAAAGCGCCCAGCCGACCAACACGCACGCACCCCAAAAAAAGGAATTGTCGTCGGACTGATGGATGCTGGCGGCAAAGAGGGACAAGGCGAAATAGGGGTAGGAGACATCCACGGTTCTTGAGGCTGGCAGCGGGTGGCCAAGCTGCAGCGCTTTTCTGCGGCGACGGCGCAGAATGAGGGAAAGGCTTTCCAGGGGGACGCCCTGCCGGACGCCATAGGCCTGCGCGCCAACCGGCAGAACCAGCAGGATCGGCAGCCACCGCAGCCAGGCGGCCGCCGCGCGGGAGGTGGCGTTGCCCACATTCCGCTGCGCAAAGTAGCTGGGATGCTCCAGGAAACCACGCACGTCGGAGGGTCCGTTCGAACTGGTGAACGCATAAACCGCCGATCCCATCAGCAAGAGCGTGCAGAAGTTCCAGATGCGGTTGTATTCCTCCTCCGAGAATTCCCACCGGGTGCGCACCACGCGCGAGCTCTCCAGGAGCACGGCCACCAGCGCGCCCGTCAACAAATGGCCGGTCTGCCAGCCCCAAAACAGCAGGGTGGCGCCGAGCAGAAAGACCGGGGTTCTCATTTGAGTTTCGCCAGTCCTTCCTGGATTCGTCCGGCCTGGAGAACACGAAAGCTCGCGGGGTGGTCGCGCAACGGGCCCGGTTCAAGCTCCCGGTTGTCACCGCTGGGCGTCACCACGAACACCAGGACCGGCAACCCCAGCAGCAGCAGTTTTCGGACGAATTCGCGGCGCGGTTCATCCCAGGCCAGCAGAACGCAGACGCAGCCGCTGACCGAGTCCAGGTGGTCCATGACCAGGTGCTCCAGGTCCGTAAACGGCCGATCGCAACAAGCCCGGACGGAAGCGAGCACTTCGAGCATCTGGTCCCCGTAAGCCAGGCCGCGGCCGGCGGTGAAACAGTACGATTGGGTCCCGATGAACAACAGGTCCAAAAGCGATTCCTGAGTGGGAATCGTGCAGGCAAATGAAGCGGCGACCGACACCGCTTCCTCGAATACTTCGCTGCGGGGGTGCTCCGTGAAGGTGTCCAGCACCAGGGCGTGGCGGACGAAGAATTCGTCCTCGAACTCCTTGACCACCGGTTTGCCGACCTTGGCCCAGCTCCGCCAATGGATATGGCGCATCGGATCGCCATGGCGGTAATCGCGCAGAGCCACGAACTCATCGCTCTGGCCGACACTCGAGGCCAGGGCGACGCCCCCCTCCTGGTGCTTGCTGACGCCGGGCAAGGCGATGGCGGGCAGCGGATAGCGCTTGGGCAGGATGAGAACGCTCTGGGAAAGCTGGATTCTTTGGAAGGAGTGAAAGAGGCCGAGCGGGTCGGGGCGCGCAACGGTGAGCCCTTCAAAACGAAGCAACCCGCGCTGCAACGGCGTCAGCTCGGCCTGCATGGTAACGCATTTGCCCGGCGGCAGCGCCGGGATCAGGGTCTCGCCGGCCGCGACGCGTTTGAAAGGGCGCGCGCCAAAGCGCTGGCTCATGCGAAAGGACCGCGCGGTTTTTTGTTCCGCCAATTGCACTGCTTTCCAATCAGCGAAGGACGGCCGCGGGTCGGCGAGGTCCGCAAACAGGGTCAGGCCGCTTTGGATCCGCGAATTCAGATTCGTGAGCTCGACGGAGTAACGGAGCGGCTGGCCGGCGGTGCCAAAGCGGGGCAGGAGGCGGCTCGCCGCGAATCGGGCCCGGAAGAACCAGACGAAGCCGGCCGCCACCACCAGCAGGCACGCGACCAGGGCGAACGCCTGATAAGCAACGGTCGTGTCGGTATCCACCCCCATCATCGCCGTCAGCAACAGCACCGCCAGCAACGCCCTGCCCGTGCGCGTGAACCGGCGCTTCGCCCAATACCGGATCCGCGACGAGACCCGGTAGAACACGTAGAGGAGCCGGAAGAGAGCAGTCACGGATCTCGCGTCTGGGTCATGCGGGCACTTTGATCTTGTGGATGACCTCCTCGACAACCGCGCGAGAGGTCAGGCCGGAAAAGCGGGCCTGGGGTTCCATCACCAGCCGGTGGGCGATCACCGGGATCGCCAATTCCTGGATCTGCTCCGGGGTGACAAAGTCCAGCCCGTCAAACAAGGCCAGTGCCTGAGCGGCTTTCATCAGCGCGATCGACGCGCGCGGGCTCGCGCCCAGTTGCACCCCCGCTATCGTCCGGGTGGCGCCCACCAGGTCGACGGCGTAGCGCTTCAGCTCGTCACTGATGCGAACGCTTTGGGCCGCCCGCTTCAGGGTGAGGACTTCCTCCAGCGAAACGCACGCCCGCAAGTGGTCGATCGGATGCGAGTGCTCCTGGGCCGTCAATATCGCCACTTCCTCCGCCGATTGGACATAGCCCAGTGAAAACTGCAAGGCGAAGCGGTCCATCTGCGCTTCCGGCAACGGGTAGGTGCCGCGAAACTCAACCGGGTTCTGGGTGGCGATCACGAAGAACAGGCTGGCCAGCGTCCGGTGCTCTCCATCCACGCTGATCTGGCTCTCGCCCATCGCCTCCAGCAACGCCGATTGGGTCCGCGGCGAGGCCCGATTGATCTCATCGGCCAGCAGGATATTCGTAAAGACCGGCCCCTCGTGGAAATGGAACCGTTGATCGCGCTGGTTGAAAATCGATACGCCCAGTATGTCCGACGGCAGCAGGTCGGGCGTGAATTGAACGCGTTTGAAGGTGGCATGAATCGAGCGGGCCAGCGCCTTGGCCAGCGTCGTCTTGCCCGTTCCGGGAAAATCTTCCAACAAAACATGGCCGCCGCTGGCAAGCGCCGCCAGCAGCTTCCGAGTCGCCCCGGCCTGCCCCTGCATCACGTGGGCGATATTGGCGGCGATCGTCTCATAAATACCCCGCGCGGAGCCCGGATGGGAAATCCCCGCCCCAAAGGCGGGCGCTGGCGGAATGCTCCGGGAAATAACGGGGGTGTCGGAGGCTGGAGTCATGATATGTTCAATTGTTCTGCCCTATCCGGCATGATGCAATTCTATTCTAGCGGTTAACCCGCTCCTCGGCGACTAAATTCGGGCACAGCCGAACGTCGCCGGCAATAGGGATTCTTCATGCCAGTTCCCGGTTGACGGGAAGTTAAATCCATATATCATCCTATCCTGATGCGTCAATATGACAGCTGGAATATCGGTCTATAAGCTTAAAACATGAGCAAAAATTACATCTTTTCTTCCGAGTCCGTCGGCGAGGGCCATCCGGACAAAGTCTGCGACACCATTTCGGATGCCGTCCTGGACGCCTGCCTCGCGCAGGACACCGCCAGCCGCGTCGCCTGCGAGTCCTACGCCAAGAGCAATCTCGTCGTGGTGGGCGGTGAGATTACCACCAGGGCCAAGCTGGATTTCAACGCCATTACCCGGCAGGCCATTCGGGAGATCGGCTACGTGAACGACGACGACGTGTTCCACGCCGACAGGGTGCTCATCATGAACGCGATCACTTCCCAGAGCCCGGACATTGCCCAGGGGGTGGACGCCCGCAAGGCCAAGGGCAAAGAGACGGCCGAGCAAGGGGCTGGAGACCAGGGTTTGATGTTCGGCTACGCGACCAACGAGACCCCGGAGCTGATGCCGGCCCCCATTATGTATGCCCATCAACTGGGACGCGCGCTGACCAAGATTCGCAAGAACGGCAAGGTCAAATGGCTCCGCCCGGATGCCAAAAGCCAGGTTTCCGTCCGTTACGCCGGCGGCAAGCCCGTCGAAATCACCAACGTCGTGATCTCCACCCAGCACAGCGCGGACGTCGATCATGCCACCATCAAGGAGTTCTGCATCGAAGAGGTCATCAAGAAGACCCTGCCGAAAGATCTGCTCACCAAAGAAACCAAGTTCCTGATCAACCCCACCGGCCGTTTCGTCGTGGGCGGGCCGCAGGGCGACACCGGGTTGACCGGCCGCAAGATTATCGTCGATAGCTACGGCGGCATGGGCCGGCACGGCGGCGGCGCCTTCAGCGGCAAGGACCCCTCCAAGGTCGATCGCAGCGCCGCCTACATGGGCCGGTATGTGGCCAAGAACATCGTGGCCTCCGGTTTGGCCGCGACCGCTGAAATCCAATTCGCTTACGCCATTGGCTATCCCGACCCCGTTTCAGTCTGCGTCAACACCTTCGGCACCGGCGTGGTCAGCGACGAAGACATCGAGCGGGCCGTCTGCCAGGTGTTCAGCTTCAAGCCGGCGCACATCATCCGCCAGCTCAACCTGCTTCGGCCGATCTATTCAAAAACCACCAATTACGGCCACTTCGGCAAGAACGATCCCGATCTCACCTGGGAGACAGCCGACAAGGTCGATGCGCTCCGAAAAGCCGTCGGCAAATCGGCCTCCGCCGTCTCAACGGTCACTCTGAAAAAGGCCGCGGCGCTGGTCAACGGAAGCGCCGCGCGGCGCGGCGCCGTCCGCCCCCAGCTTGACGCCTAACCAGCCCATCCTTCACCGCCAATCCATATCAACATTATGCCATCGATAACCAAGAGCAACGGCAAGAAAACGGCTCCCGCCAACGGCAAGGGAACCGCGGGCCAGGATTACCTCGTCCACGACATTAACCTCGCGGAATGGGGCCGAAAGGAAATCTCCATTGCCGAACAGGAGATGCCCGGCCTCATGTCGATCCGGGCCAAGTACGGCCCCCAGAAGCCGTTTCGCGGCGTGCGCATCTCCGGCTCGCTGCACATGACCATCGAAACCGCCGTCTTGATCGAGACGCTGGCTGAGCTCGGCGCGTCGGTCCGGTGGGCGAGCTGCAACATTTTCAGCACGCAGGACCAGGCCGCCGCGGCCATTGCCAAGGCCGGCATCCCCGTGTATGCCCTCAAAGGCGAATCGCTCGAGCAATACTGGGAATTTACCCTGGCGGCGCTCACTCATCCGGGAGGCAAAGGCCCCGAACTGATCGTCGATGACGGCGGCGACGCCACGTTGCTGCTGCATAAAGGCTACGAAATGGAGCACGGCAGCGCCTGGGTGGAGACCCCCAGCGGCAGCCACGAAGAGGACGTCATCAAGCAATTGCTCAAGCGCTGCTCCAAGGAACGGCCCGGCTGGTTCACCCAGGCGGTCAAAGAATGGCGCGGCGTCAGCGAGGAAACCACCACCGGCGTGCATCGCCTTTACCAGATGCTCGAGGCCGGCCGGCTGCTGGTCCCCGCCATCAACGTCAATGACTCCGTCACCAAGTCCAAGTTCGACAATCTCTACGGCTGCCGCGAATCGCTGGCCGACGGTCTCAAGCGCGCCCTGGGCGTGATGATCGCGGGCAAGACCGCCGTCGTTTGCGGCTACGGCGACGTCGGCAAAGGCAGTTCCCACAGCCTGCGCGGGTTCGGCGCGCGGGTCATCGTCACCGAAATCGACCCCATCAACGCCTTGCAGGCGGCGATGGAGGGCTTCGAGGTCACCACCATCGAGGAAACCCTCGGCCAGGGCGACATCTACGTCACCACCACGGGCAACTGCGATGTCATCACCCTGGAGCACATCCTCAAGATGAAGGATCAGGCGATTGTTTGTAACATCGGCCACTTCGACAACGAGATCCAGGTGGAGCGGCTCAACAACGCCAAAGGCGTGTCGCGCCTCAACATCAAGCCGCAAGTGGATCGCTACGACCTGCCGGGCGACCGGAGCATTTACCTGCTGGCGGAAGGCCGCCTGGTCAACCTCGGCTGCGCCGAAGGCCATCCCAGCTTCGTGATGTCCAACTCCTTCACCAACCAGGTCCTGGCCCAGCTCGACCTTTGGGCCAACCGCGATAAATACAAGCCCTCGGTCATTCGCCTGCCCAAAAAGCTGGACGAGGAAGTGGCCCGGCTGCACCTGGAGAAGATCGGCGTGAAGCTCACCCGCCTGACCAAGAAGCAAGCCGATTACATTGGCGTCCCTCTGGACGGCCCCTACAAAGCCGATCACTACCGGTATTGAACCGCCGTCCAGGCTCACCGCCTGGCTCCGTTTTCTCAAAGGCGAACGGCCTCGCGCCGTTCGCCTTTCTCGCGCCCCGGGCGCAAAATGATTAAGGTGAAAAAGGTCATTATTGCGAGCTTTCAGCGGTCGGGAACACATTTTCTCCTCAACAACCTGGCCACGAATTTTATCGGGGTCGAGGACGGCTGGGGCGACATCCTGAACAACGACCTGAAGCGTTCCCTGGGAGACGCTGAGCGGTTGGATTTTAGAGATAAGATCTGGGAACAGCTTCGCGCCTATCATCAAACGCCCATGCGCCGCCCCTTGAAGACCCATTTTCAAATGTACTTTTTCGAGCGTTGGCTGGGCGCCATTATGGAAGAATACGATGTGTTTTATATGGTGAGGGATCCGAGGGATACCATGGTCGCCTGCTTCAATTTTTACAATCACACCCATTTCGAACCGTTCATCAAGGAACCGGTTTTTTCAAAGTTTTTGCGGGCCGATCTGCGGTCGGTGAAAACCGAGACCGACCCGTTTTCGTACAGCCACGTCAAGCCCAGGAACATCGTTGATAAATGGAACAATCATGTTCTGAGCTGGCTGCCTTACCGGGACCGGGGGGTGGTGTTCGTAAAATTCAGCGACTTGAAATTCCGCCTGCGGGAAACGCTTGAGTTCATCGAGTCCAAAACAAGCCAGCGGCTGAAGCCAGCCATCCAGCCGGTTTCAGTGACTGACAAGCGCCTCCGCCCCGACTTCAAGCTGGCGGGGCTTCGGCGCGGCGAGGTGGGAATTTGGCGGGAATATTTTTCGCCTGGCGATCTGCAATTCGTTGAACAAACGCTGTCTGAACAAACGAAGCCGTTTTGCGATGAGCCACGGCTGTGATCTATCCGCGCTCTTTCAGCCCCTCATTCTTTGCCGTCGCTGGAACCAAACACCTGAAATTCAAAGAAACTCGCCCACAAATTCTCCTCCAAACCGGAAACGACTACTCGCACATATCGTCCTGTGGCTGAGCATTCATCGGAATCTGCCTGGGCGGGGATGGCGTCGGCGGTTTTGTCTGCGACCACTGTCCAATCAGTCTGGTTTGACGACACCTCGATCCGGTACCGATAATGGGCGCAGTGTTCCCAAATGATTTGCGTGTTGGTGATGGTGACCGCGCCTCCAAGATCCACTTGCCACCATTGCGGGACGGTCCCGCTGGAAGCGGACCAGCGACTTTCCATCTTCCCATCATTACCGCCTTGAGCCGCGTGTTCTCTCTCCTCGCTGCTGGCCAACGCCGGCTTGCCCAAGGCCAGGTTCCTGGCGGACGCCAGCGCTATCGCCGCGGATCCGCTTGCGCCGGGATCGCATTCGTCGATCCGTTTTCCTTCGTGGCCGCCGCTCTCTCTCCCCACCAAACGAGAGACCAGCCGAAAAACCTTGCCGGAGGCGTCCTTCCAGAAAGTCACATGGAGATCCGGCAGCTCCTTGACGAAGAAGTTGGTCTCCGACTCGGAAAGCAACTCCAGCTTGGGGGCCCCGGTGGATTGCAGGAAGAGCCGCTCCCCGCTTGCGGTTACGGCGCAAATGATCTCCGGCTTCTCCACCATTCGATACCGGCCAGCGAAAGGCTCCAGTTCGCCGGCTTCCCGATGGATGGAGCCTTTCTCTTGCGGCAGGCGCAACGGTCTATCCAGAAGCAGCGCCGCCAAATTGTCCGCCACTTCTCCCGAATGAGCCGAATCCGAATTGGCAAATGCCGCCACGAAGATATCCGACGCTGGAAACCATCTCATCGAGGCGACAAAGCCGTTCATTCGGCCGTCATGCGCAATCTCCCTTTGGCCGAATTGTTCCACAACGGCGATCCCAAACCCGTAGTTCTCCTTCACCGGGGTGGTCATCGCCCTCCACGAATCCGCCGAAACCAACTTCTGTTCCCGCCAACACTGATACCAGCGGAAGAAATCCTCGACGGTCGAGTATAACGCTCCGTCTCCATGCGGGATCGTCAAATCAATGTAGGCGGCGTTAACCCAGGTGTCCCCATCCGGAGTGTAGCCCGTGGCTCGATGGGGCAAAATCGCCGCGAAATGGTCGCAACCGGTGTCTGTCATCCCGAGCGGCTTGAGAACGAACTGCTCCATAAACAGCTCGTAGCTCTGGCCCGAAGCCTTCTCGATAAGGTAGCCCAGGAGAACGTAACCCGAGTTGCTGTAAGCGAACCGATCGCCCGGCTCAAATTCAAGCGGCTTGTCTCTAAGGTCCTTCATCATCTTTTCCGGCGGATAGGCACCCGTTATCGTCGAAACGTAGTCCGGAAGTTTGGTGTAGTCGGGAATGCCCGAAGTGTGGGTAAGCAGATGGCGGATCTTGATTTTGGACCAGGCGCTCGGACAGTCCGGCAGAAATTTGGAAATGGGATCCTCCACGCTCAATTTGCCTTGTTCCTGGAGAATCAGAATGCACAGGGCGGTGAACTGCTTGGTGAGGGAAGCCAGCCGGAACTTGGTGTTCGGCGCGTTGGCGACATCCAGCTCACGGTTGGCCAAACCGTAACCTTTCATGAACACAATCTGGTTCGACCGCGCGACCATCACCGAGCCCGCAAACCTCTCGGATTTCAGTTCCGCTTTCAGGTAATGATCCGCCTTTTGAGGAAAATCCGGCAGCATCGGCTCGGTTGTTGGGGCCGCGAGGGCCAATTGCGCCGTGAGCAGTAAGAGGATGGCTGATAGTCGCATGGGGTATTCTGTTTGAATTGAGGTTGTGGGAATCGTCGAAAAACCGGTGGGTTCGTTGCCAATGGCTGTTCGGCGTTCAGCGGTGGCGATTCCAGGCCAGCGCCGAAGGGGCAATGGCCAGATCGGCGAGCGGAAGAACCAGGAAGCCAACCAGCGCGACCCAAATCCGCAGGTCGGGTTGCCGGATCGTATTGCAAACATGGCCCGCGTAGCCGGCCACGAAAAGGCCGCATACCAGCCAGCCGCCAACAATCCAGCCGATCGCGCGGGCCGTGATGGCGTTTCGACGCAACCCCCGGACAAAAGCGCTGATCGAGAAGGCGATTTTCGCCGCCAGACACGCAATCAGGAGTCCGGTCAACCGATGCAACAGCGCTTCTCTGAGATTGACATTGGTCCTGGCGGTCCCCACCAGCACCACCAGTCCCACTAGCAGAATCAGTCTCCCATAAACCGACGCCACGCCAATCCAGGGGCGCCCGGTCAAACCCATTCCAATCCCGGCCACCAGGTTTTTCCAGGTCCAGACAATCAGCAACAGCAACACTGGCGCGCATCCAGTCATGAATGAGACCGGCCCATACGGGGTGACGAATCCATCTTTTGAAAGCAAGACCTCCTTTTGCATGAGCGCCAGGCAGAGGCACGCCGCCGCCGTGACCAGCCAGGCCAGGGCGCTTGCCGCCAGAGCCATCACCAGTTTGGCCAACACAAAACCGCCGTTGGTCATCGGACGAACCGCGATGTAACCCGGCAGTTCACCCCATGATTGAAGGCGATCGAACTTTGCCAACGCGGGAGCCAGCAGAACGGAAAGCCCCAGCGGCAGGACTAAGAGAGGCAGCATAAACTGGTACAGAAGCCCCACCGTTTCAGGGTCACCACCTTGCCAGCCTACGCCCGAAAATTTGCGGATCATGAAAGTCGTCATCGCGAACAACGCGACAGTCAAGAGTGCCATCCCGCCCGAAATGCCGGGGAGCAGCCATCCCTGCCTGCGCCATTCAAGCCACAATTGCGCCCGGAACGCGGAAAGGAATTTCTCCGGCCGGCCTCGGGCCCGCGCCGGGACCAGGCGGTCCCAAAACAGGGAAATCCGGGATGGGCTGTCCCATCTTCCCTGTCGTATCACTTTGAGCCCGACCCACGCTACCGACATCGCGGACACCAGCAAGGCCGACAGAATCGGCCACTGCCACCCCAACAAGGCATTTGAGCGCATCCCTGGAATGCGCCAGGCCAAAAAATGGACCATCCCCATCGTCGCCATGGCCAGCATTCTGCCCTTTGGCAACGGAAGGCTCCAAGCCAGGGCCTGCAACCACCAAAAAAAGGACAGCAGCACGGCGCTGGTCCAGAGCAGGTCGGAGGCCGAGAAGCCAACCACGCGCCGCCACACCAGCTCCGCCCATAGTGCAAAGATCGTCACGATGACCGCCCCGCCAAAAAGCATCGGCGCCAGAACCAGCCGCGCTGTGCTCACCGGCTTTAACAAGAGCCGTCCGGGAAAGCTGAACTGCACGGTCCGGTCATCGACCTCGAACCAGCCAAAACAAACCAGCAATTGACCGAAAGCTCCCAGGAAGCAGAAAAATGCGGCAATCCCCAACCCTTCCCCAAATGCCTGCGAGACACCATGCTCTTTCCAGTGGACGAACAGCACGCTTGCCGCCAGAGCGGCTCCGTCCCACAGAAATTTCACTTTGTGCCTGCCCCAGATTTCCCAGAGCATCGCGCCGGTCGGCGTTCGCCACGCAAGTCTGCCCACATTCATAAATCAACTCATTTCGATGATCCCGCTCGCATGGCGGCATCCCGTTATCCGGAAGAACCGGGCGCTGGTTCGCTTATGTGTATTACATTATTAATACATTGACACTAAACGTCAAGGAGATTGTTTAAAATCATGGGAAGGGCTATCCCGGCAGGCCCCATTCCCCGGATGGGGAGAAGTGCCACTGGCTGCCGAGAGAGCTTTGGCGATAGGTTGTAAAACTATGGGGCGGTAGTTTACGACCATTTCGCTGGCGAGGAGAATCACCATGGGATCAAAAAAATAACGAAACAAAGCATATGAGCACGATCACAACCAAAGACGGAACACAATTATTTTACAAGGATTGGGGCAAGGGCCAACCCGTAGTCTTCAGCCACGGCTGGCCGCTGTCCTCGGATGCTTTTGAGGACCAGATGTTCTTTCTGGCTTCGCGGGGCTACCGCTGTATCGCCCATGATCGCCGGGGACACGGGCGATCGAGTCAGCCGTGGAACGGCAATGACATGGACACCTACGCCGACGATCTCGCCGAACTGGTCGAGAAACTCGACCTCAAAGACGCGATCCACGTCGGCCATTCCACCGGCGGCGGCGAGGTCGCCCGCTATATCGCCCGCCACGGCACGAAGCGGGTCGCCAAGGCCGTATTAATTGGCGCTGTGCCGCCGCTCATGCTGAAGACCAAGGACAACCCGGGCGGCCTGCCCATGGGAACCTTCGACCAGATCCGGTCGGCCGTCCTGGCGGATCGCTCGCAGTTCTGGAAGGATCTTAGCCTGCCCTTTTACGGGTATAACCGCCCGGGTGCCAAGGTCTCCCAAGCCGTGCGCGACTCGTTCTGGCTGCAAGGGATGATGGCCGGATTCCCCGCCGCCTACTTCTGCATCAAGGCCTTTTCCGAAACCGACCAGACCGAGGACCTGAAGAAATTCGATGTGCCGACCTTGATACTTCACGGCGATGACGACCAGATCGTGCCGATTGGCGCCGCAGCGCTTCGGTCTTCGAAATTGATCAAGAACGCAACGCTAAAAGTCTATAAAGGCGCGCCGCACGGCATGTGCACTACGCTGAAGGACCAGATCAATGAGGACTTGCTCCAGTTTATAGAGCAGGCGCAGCAAAGCCTGAAACAAGCAGCCTAAGTTCAAGACACCACAGCACAGCGCATGAGTTATGATTAACAGAAAACAAGACATTGAGAACGGGCGACAGCCGATCCGGGGGGACCGTGGCGCGCCCATCATGGGACCTCGCAACGTGCCCCTGGAGGATGAGAATCCCGACCTGCTGGCCTCGCCGGACACCGACGCCGGCACGATCCCGAACCTTAAGTTCTCCTTTGCCGCCGCGCGCAACCGCCTGGCGCCAGGCGGCTGGGCACGCGAGGTAACGGTTCGTGAACTCCCGGTAGCCGCGACCCTGGCGGGCGTCAACATGCGATTGAAACCCGGCGGCATCCGCGAGCTGCACTGGCACAAGGAGGCCGAATGGGCGTACATGCTCGCCGGCCGCGCACGGCTCACCGCCATCGACCCGCAGGGCCGCAACTTCATCGACGACGTCGGCGCGGGCGATCTGTGGAACTTTCCCGCGGGCATCCCTCACTCGATCCAGGGACTCGAAGAGGGCTGCGAGTTCCTGCTTGTTTTTGACAGCGGCAACTTTTCAGAGAACGAGACTTTCCTCATCAGCGACTGGTTCGCGCATACACCGCGCGCGGTGTTGGCCAAGAACTTTGGCGTGCCGGAATCCGCTTTCGCCAACCTTCCGACGGACATCGAGCGTACACGATGGATCCTTGCCGGAGGAGTGCCCGGCCCCATTGCCGCGGACAGGGTGCAATCTCCGGCGGGCGCTGTGCCCGTGTCGTACAGCTACCGCTTGCCGGCGCAGGAACCCATCAAGGTCGCGGGCGGCCAGGTGCGGATTGTCGATTCGTCCAGTTTTCCCGCCGCCAGCACGATAGCGGCGGCGCTGGTCGAGATCGAGCCGGGGGGGATGCGGGAGCTGCACTGGCATCCAAACACCGACGAGTGGCAATACTACATTGAAGGCAGCGCTCGGATGACCGTGTTCGCCTCGGCCAGCAGGGCCCGAACCTTCGATTTTCAGGCCGGCGATGTCGGCTACGCGCCGTTTGCGATGGGACACTACGTCGAGAACACCGGCGATGAGCCGCTGCGATATCTGGAATTGTTCCGCAGTTCCTACTTTGCCGACGTGTCGCTGAACCAATGGATGGCGCTGACCACACCGAAGCTGGTGCAGGCCCACCTCAACCTGGATCAACCGACGATGGCCGCGCTTTCCAAGACCAAGCCCGTCATTGTCGGGCCGCTATGACCTTGTCGAGACAGAAAGCGCTCAAGCCGCTTGCCAGCCGCCGTATCGTGCTTTACTTTACGGGCCATGAAACTATCCGCCAAAATGGAAAAGGCTCTTAACGAGCAATTGAATCTCGAAATCGCGTCCGCCTATGTCTACCTGGGGATGGCGGCGCATTTCGAACACACGCCCTTCTCGGGTTTTGCCAAGTGGCTGGAGGTCCAGCACGGTGAGGAACTCGGCCACGCCCAACGGTTTTTCAAATACCTCGCTGAGCGCGGCGGCAAGATCAAGCTGGCCGCCATCCCGGAGCCGAAGTGCGAGTATAAATCCGCTCTGGAGGTGTTCCAGCTCAGCCTGGCCCACGAACAGAAAGTCTCGGCCGCCATTTGCGGCATCTGGGAGTTGTCCGCCGCCGAAAAGGATTTCGCGACCCAGTCCTTCCTCAAGTGGTTTCTGGACGAGCAGGTCGAAGAGGAGAAGAACGTCGGCGATCTCGTGGCCAAGCTCGAGATGGTCGGCGACAACCGCAACGGCCTCTTCCAGCTCGACCACCACGCCGGAAAACGGGCCGCCGGGAAAAGCTAGAACTGCGTCGATACCAACGCTCAGCCGCCGCGGCCGGCCTCTTCGCTCACTTGAAGATTTCGGCGAAGAACTGCTTCATCGCCTCCCACGACCGGCGGTCGGCCCGCTCATTGTACGCGGCGCCTTTGGAGTTGTCGGTGCCGACCGTCCAGTCGGTGAACGCGTGGACGGCGCCGCCGTACAGGGTCAGTTGCCAGTCCACGCCCCCCTGACGCATTTCCTGCTCGAACGCGGCCACTTCCGCCGGCGGCACTGCCGGGTCGTCCGCCCCATGAAGCGCCAGCACTTTGGCTTTGATGTTCCGCGCGTCCGCCGGCGTGGGGCTGCTGAGTCCGCCGTGGAAACTGACCACCCCGACAATATCGGCCCCGCTGCGGGCCAGCTCCAACGCCGAGGTCCCGCCGAAACAGTAGCCGATGGCCGCGATGCGCTTCGGGTCGGTCAGCTCATGGCGCGCCAGCACCTCCAGCGCCGCGCGGGCTCGGGCCCTGAGCAACGGACGATCATTCTTGTATCGGCTCGCCTCGGCGCCCGCAGCCTGGGGGGTCTGGGGCCGAATCCCCTGTCCGTAGATGTCGGCCGCAAAAACGTTGTAGCCCAGCTTCGCCAGCATCTCGGCCCGCTTCTTCTCGTAGTCGCCCAGCCCTTTCCACGCGTGAAAGACCAGTACGGCCGGCCGCTTGCCCTGCACCGCGTCGTCATACACCGACCATCCTTCCAAAACCGCATCGCCCTGTTTATACTGAACGGCTTTGGAAACGATTTCTCCGCGCGCGCTCATAGCCAAAATAAGGACAAAGAGAGGCAGTAAGTTGATTCGCATGCCCCACCTGTACGCCAGAACGTCGGCCCGTTCAACCGTTCAGCCGTTCCTTTCCGGGTCCGGCTGAATTCCCAAAAGGCATCGGGCTCAGGAGCCCTCGAGCAGAAAAGCGCCACTTTCGTTGGTTCCAAGGAAGTAGCCGGCGGCGTTGGTCTGGGCCATGCGAAGGCTTGACATTTCGACCTGGGGACTCGCACAATTCCGGCCATGAGGATTCCGTTCGCCAACCTCGCGCTTCGGCTCTGCACCTTCGCTCTGGCAACGTTCTTGCCGCTGCCGCTCCTGGCCGACGGCATGGTCATCCCGCAAAGAGCCTACGCTATTCCCCAGATCCCCGATCAGAGGGCGCTCATCCACTATGCCGCGGGCAAGGAAACATTGGTGATTGAAACCACCTTCGTCGGCGACGGCACAAACTTCGCCTGGATCGTGCCTCTGCCATCGGTCCCCGACATCCAGCCGGCTTCCACCGGGCTCTTTCCAACTCTCCAAACCATCTTTGAACCGGAGATCGTTCTCTCGGTGACGAACTGGTGGCTCGCTCTGCCGATAGCCGCAGCCGGCGTTTGGCTATTCCGACCGATACGCCGTGAGACCTTCTGGTGGCTTCTTCTGATTGGCATTGCCTTGCTGCTAGCAGCGATGCTTATGCCGGCGCTTTCAACCGCAAAAAGCCGGGCAGTTGGGGTCTCCGGATGGAACCTCGCCAACGTCCAAGTTCTGAGTCGCCAGAATGCCGGCGTGTTCGAAACGGTGACCCTAAAATCCACCGACCCGGCGAGCCTTATCCAATGGCTGAATGAAAACGGTTTCGAGGCGCCCACAAACATCATGCCGGTGGCCGCGGACTACATCCGCGAAGGATGGGTGTTCGCGGCTGCGCGGCTGCGGTGTGAAGCGGGCGAAAAGACAACCCGGGCGACTCACCCGCTGGCCTTCACTTTTCCGACCGCCAAACCCGTTTACCCTCTGCGTCTTACAAGCATGGCAACCCGCTCGTGCAGCGTTGACCTTTACGTGTTTGGGCCAAGCCGGGCGACAGCGCCAAACTTTGCCGTGCAGCGTTGTGAGGCGCCGCGGTATGGAGACGGAGACTCGAAATTGCGATTGTGGCCCGGCGAATTGCGGATTCGGCACCAGGAACTCGCAAAATTGGTCGCCAGGGCACCCGTCGCCACCAAGCTGACCGCCCAACTGGATACACCCGCAATGGCGCACGACGCCTACATCGAGTGGGGACGCTATTCGCCCAGCGGCGCCACCGTTTATGCCAGGCGGGCGGCCATCACGGCGGGCGGCAACGCAGCCGCGCTGCTGTTCATGGTATTGGTTGCCGTATGGTGGGTGGTGTCGCAGGCCACCCCCAGTCTCCAGATCCTTACAAAGCGATGCGCCCCCTGGCTCGCCGCGGCGGCGCTTGTGGTCGGGATGGCGCTCTTTCTGGCGCTGCCAAAGGTGAACAACGCCTCTTTCAGAACGGTTCCGGGCTACCGGTGGAGGGTCCAGAACAACACCCACTGGCTGTCACTGATGATCCAGGACACACTGGGTGATACCAATGTCTTTCCAGCCGGCGCGATGCCGGCTCACGCGCTATCTCCAGCCGACCTGGATCGGCTGCGCCAGAAGCTGCTTCACCCCAATCCCGAGGTCTGGCCCTTCTCCCCGTATGAGCAACCTTTGACGAACTTCTTCACCGCCGAACCAATCCGGTTTGAAGTTTCTCCCGGCAACATCATGCTTCGGCCCGTCCCGCATGACGCGGCAACTCCCGCGCGCGGTTATGAACTGGTCTGGCACGATCTCGACGGCGCCGAGGCGATTGTGCTGCCGGTGAATCCTTAGAAGGCAGAGGGAGTGTCGGGTGACGCGGGGCCGCGGAGAAGTGTTCTCCACGACACCCGACCCTCGCCCTGCTCTTACGGCGCCTCGATCTTGAAGATCTTCCTTGCGGCGACCACGCGGTCCATCAAGTCTGGTCCTTCCAACTCCGCGGCAACCTGTGCCAACATGTCTGGAATCGGGATTTGCTGTGGGCATTGGTCCGCGCAAGTGCCGCATTGCACGCATTGGGAGGCGTAGCCCGGCCGTCCGTCCACCAGGTCGCCGCTCATCCGGAAGGCATAGCGGAACTTGGCATCGTCCAGGCCGCCGAAGAGGTGCAGCTTGTTGTATTCCTCGAAGCAGATGGGAATCATGACTTCGGAAGGGCAAGGCATGCAGTAGCCGCAGCCGGTGCAGCCCACCTTCATCAATGACTGGTAGGTTTGGCCGACCCGTTTCACCAAATCCAATTCTTCCCTGGACAAGGCATTGGGCAAAGCCGTACTCGCAAGAGAGAGGTTCTCCCGGACTTGCGCCTCATCGCTCATCCCGGAGAGAATCACGGTGACTTCCGGCCGGTTCCAGATCCAGCGCAGCGCCCATTCCGCGGGCGTGCGGCGCACCTTGGCCTCCTTCCAGATCGCCTCCACCGCCGGCGGCGGAGTGGCCAGCGCCAGGCTGCCTCCGCGCAGCGGTTCCATGATGATTACACCGAGCCCTTTGGCCGCGGCGTGCTCCAAGCCCGCCGTGCCGGCCTGGTACTTCTCGTCCAGGTAACTGTACTGGATTTGGCAGAAGCACCATGGATAGGCATCCACAATCCGAATGAACTCCGGTCCCAATCCGTGGAAGGAAAAGCCGGCATTGACAATCCGGCCGTCCCTTTTCGCCTGCTCAAGAAACTCCAGCGCCCCAAGCCGTTCGAGGTTGTCCCAGGCTGCTCCATTGAGCGAGTGGAGCAGGTAATAATCGATATGGTCGGTCTTGAGCTTCGCGAGCTGGGCCGCCAGGTAGCGGTCCATGTCCTCGCGGGTCTTGATCATCCAGGACGGGAGCTTGGTGGCAACCTTCACTCGGCTCCGGTAGCCGTCCTGAAGCGCTTTTCCCAGGACGATCTCGCTCTCGCCCGCGTGGTAAGGCCACGCCGTATCCAAATAGTTGACCCCCTGGTCGACGGCGGAACGAATCAGCCCGATCGCCCTCGCCTCATCGATCTTCTTGTCCTTGATGGGCAGGCGCATGCACCCAAAGCCCAGAACCGACAGCTCATCCCCACTCTTCGGCATTTTCCTGTACAACATATGCAGTGTTCAATATTGCTAACGACCTCCCATTATGCAGTCACCCGCCGAAATGACAACCCTGGGATGGCAGGCGCGGCAGGCGCAGATCACTTTTTGGCGCCTTAGCAGCACTCCAATTCCCCTCACCCCGGCCCTCTCCCCATCCGATGGGGAGAGGGAGAATCCTCGTCTGTCGGCTGGCGAATCCGAAGCGGCTGGAAGCTTCGAGAGCCAACCCCTGGTGGTATGGTCGAGGTACGCCCAACTGCGGCAGGTCAGCCTCTGACGCTCCGACGCTCCGACGCTCCACGCTCCTCGGCGGGTCGAAGCGAAGCGGAGACAGCCACGCTCCCACGTCCCCGCCGTGTGCCGATCAACGACTCGGCCACGATCAGCGCCAACACGATAGCCACCGGCAGATGAAACCGATCCACCCCCAGCTTGCGCACCGGGCCGGGGCCGGTGCTGCTGCTCAGGGTTTCCAGCGATTGCCGGACTTTGGCCAACCCCTCCCCCAGCGGACCGAGCGGATAATAAGCGCCGTGAGTCACCTGGGCGATGCCGCGCAACGTAGCTTCATCCAGGTGACTGCGCACGACCTCACCTTTGTTGTCGCGCACGAGTTCGGGCCGGCCCTGATCGTTCAGGAATTGGATCTCCGCGCCGGCCGGGGTGCCGATGCCCACTGTGAAGACCACCACGCCTTGCTTGGCCAATGTCTCGGCGGTCCGCAGCGCGCCTTTTTCAAGGTCCTCCCCGTCGGTGAGCAGGACCAGCACCTTTTGCCGGCTGCTCTTGTCCAGCGCTTGGGCGCCTTCTTCCAGCGCCCGGCCAATGTCCGTGCCCGGAATCGGAATGCTCTTATCATCGACCCCCATCAGCGTGTCCTGGAACGCGCCGTAATCGAAGGTCAGGGGGCATTGCAGGAACGCCTGGCCCGCGAACACCACCAGCCCGACCCGGCCTCCGCCGTGGTGCTGGACCTGGTCGAGGAGCGCCAGCTTGGCCCGTTGCAGGCGGCTCGGGATGACGTCGGTCGCCAGCATGCTGCGCGAGCAATCCAGAATGAACACGGTATCCTGGCCGAGCAGGCGGCTGCTCTCGGCCTGCTCGCCCCATTGCGGCCGGGCCAGCGCCAGGCCGATGCCGGCCACGGCGAGCACCAGCATCAGGTTCTTCAACGCCCGCCGCCCCGGGCTGTGGGAGTGCGTCAGATCGGCCAGCATCTCCGGCGCCGCCAATTGCGCAAGCTGCCGCCGCCGCGCCGCGGCCGAATAGCGCTGCAAGGCGAGCAGCAGCAACGGCCCCGCGACCGCCAGCCAGAGCCACGCGGGTTCCGCGAAATGAGGGTGGGCGAGGTTCATGTCACGGGATCCTCCTCAGCCGGGTGTTGGTCAGGCCCATCTCCAGGCAGAACAGGCCCAACGCCGCGAGCAACGGCCATTGGAACAGCGGCCGAAAGGTGGTAAACCGCCGGAGCTTGATTTCAGTTTTCTCGAGCCGATCGATCTCGTTGTAGATGCGCAGCAAATCCCGGCGGTTTGTGGCCCGGTAAAACTTCGCGCGGGACAGCGCGGCCATCTTGCCCAGCACCTCGTAATTGGCCGGCTGCAAGGTGATCCCGGGAATGGTGTTCCCGTTCGCATCGAGCTGCAGCTTGCCCGTGCCCGGGTCGAACACGGGCAGTATGCAGGGCTGCTCGATGCCGATGCCGATGGTGTAAACCTTGATGCCCAGCGCCGCCGCAAGCTGCGCCGCCGGCACCGGGTCGATGTCGCCCCGGTTGTTGTCGCCGTCGGTCAGCAGGATCATGATCCGGCTCTTGCTGTCCTTGATCCCTTTGAGGCGCTTGGCCCCGGCGGCGGTGGCGTCGCCGATGGCCGTGCCGAGGTCCCGGATGATCCCGACGTGAAGCCGGTGAAGGTTCTCCACCAGCCAATCATGGTTAAGCGTCAGCGGGCTGGCCAGGTATGGCACCGCCGAGAATACGATCAGGCCGAGCCGGTCGCTCGGCCGTTTGCGCACAAAATCCTCGAGCACCTCGGAGGCGATGTCGAAGCGCGACACCCGCTCATGCTCCCCGCCCATGTCCAGCGCCGCCATCGACCAGGAGAGATCCAGCACGAGCATGATGTCGATGCCGCTGGCCTGGGTCTCCGTGCGGTCGTTGGCAAATCGCGGCCCCGCCAGCGCCACGATGCACAATCCCACCGTCAGCAGCCGCAGAAACAGCATCAGGCGCCCCACCGCCGCGCGCGCGGCAGCCCCGGCGGCGCGCGCCAGGTCGGCGCTGGGAAAAAGCAAGGCCGACAGCTTGCCAATCCGCCCGTGCAGCAACGCATAGACCGGCAGCAGCGCCAGCAGCGCCAGCACCCACGGATATTGGAATTGGAAGTTGTTGGTCAGGAAACGTCTCCTCGTTACGGATTGGAATTGGCGGTTGACGCGCCCGCGGCCGAAAGCGCCGGCGGCGCGACCTGGGGCACCCGGCGGGCTTCGGCGGTCTCCACCAGGGCGAGGGCCTGGGAGACGGCGTGCAGGGGCGGCGCCTGGGGAGCGGGCGGCGCGGGGGCAAACTTCCGGCGGTCGCATTCCCGCATAAAATCCGCGACGGCGGTCGAAAGCTCCGGCCCGAGCTGATCGTTCCCGGCAAGCGCGCGACAGAACTCAGTTGTGTTGAGCTCCACTTCCGGCAATCCAAAAGCCGCCGCGAAGTAACGTCGCAGCACTTGCGACACGCGGGTGAGCAGGGCGCCGTCTTCGGGCTGCTGGCTCAAGGACTCCAGCGCCCGGCGGGCCGCGGCCTGAGGGGGCACCGGCTCGGGCGGCTTGGGACGGACCAGAAACCAGATCGCAACGCCGAGAACCGCCGCCAGCAGCACGCCGCCAAGCACAACCCACACTCCATACTGTTCCCAGAACGTCGGCGAGATCTCCCCCCTCGGCGGTCTCAGCGGGGGAATGGACTCCGGCCCCGCGCCATCCGCGGCGGAAACCGCCGCCGCCGCGGCCCAAAGAATCGCCGCTAAAGCCCGGAGGGACGAGTTCCAGCGAGTCCCATTAAGGCCGATGATGGGGACTCGCGGGAGCTCGTCCCTCCGGGGCTTGACCACGCCGCCGTGCCGGGTCATCCGCGGTCTGCGCTTCAACTCCGCGCGCCTCATCCTCGTCTCCTTCCGCGCCGGGTCTCGAAGAAGCGCTGGAGCGTTTGGGCGAAAGGTTCAGCGGTGCTGAAACGCATCGTGTCGACCCCGGCGCGGCGCAAGGCGCGGTCCAGTTGCGCCAGCCGCTCGGCGTTGGTGGCGGCGAATTTCTCCCGCACGACCGCCCGGCTGGAATCGACCTCCAGCAGCTCGCCCGTCTCAGCGTCCTCGAGCGTGATTAAGCCGGCCGGGGGCAAGCTGCTCTCGCGGGGATCGCTCAGGTGAATGCAGACCAGATCATGCCGCGCGTTGGTCAGCCCGATTTCCTGGACAATGTCCCGCTGGCCCGAACCGCCGCCCGCGCTTCCGGCCGCGGCCGCAGCCGGGCTGCCCCCGGCGTCTCCGGTCTCGGTTTTCTGGAACGGGCTGTGAAGAAAATCGGTCAGCAGAAAAACGATAGCGCGGCGATGCAGCACGCGGTTGAGGAAAGCCAGCGCGGCGGAGATGTTGGTGCCGGAGTGCCGCGGCTCGAAAGAGAGCATCTCGCGGATGAGCCGCAGGATGTGGCGGCGGCCTTTGCGGGGCGGCAGGAACAGCTCGACTTGATCCGAGAAGAGCAGCAAGGCCGCCTTGTCGCTGCTGCGGGTGGCGGAAACGGCCAGCGTCCCGGCGATCTCCGCCGCGAACTCGCGCTTCGAGAGCCGCAGCGAGCCGAAGGCCGACGACGCCGAAATATCCACCGCCAGCACGAAAGCCAGCTCCCGCTCTTCGCGGTAGCGTTTGACGAACGGGCGGCCCATCCGGAAGGTCACGTTCCAATCGATGTCGCGCACCTCGTCGCCGGGGATATACTCGCGCAGCTCCTCGAAATCCATCCCGCGGCCCTTGAAGTGGCTCAGGTAGCCGCCCACCATGGTGTCGTTCACCAGCCGGTTGGTGCGCACCTCGATGCGGCGCACGGCGGCGAGGAGGTCGGAGGCGGTCATGACCAGCCCTCCAGACGCAAAGGGCCGGTCTCGCGGCGACGAAGTTTGAGTGATATTCGCAGCCCCTCGGCGTAGCGCAGACCTCCGGTCTGCTGTAGCGCAGGCCTCCGGCCTGCACAGGCACCGGACCTCCGGTTGCCCTCGGCAATGCCTAAGTCCTTCGCACCTCGGAGTCCATGCAGACTGGAAGTCTGCGCTACAGCAGACCGGAGGTCTGCGCTACAGGGCCAGGGCCCATACCCGTGCATAGCCTTCGTATCGCCGTTCAGTGGGCAGCCGTGAGCTTGGAGAAGCCGGTTCGGTCTCATGTTCACGTCTCTGTTTCCGCTGTTATCTCCTGTTCAACCGAATGGCTGCGGCTAAGGCACCGGCACCGAGTTAAAGATTCGTTTGATGATGGCATCGGTCGTCACCGCCTGGGCTTCGGCCTCGTAGGTCAGGATGATGCGATGGCGCAGGACGTCGGGGCCGATGCTCTTGACATCTTCGGGCGTGACGTAATCGCGACCTTGGAGCAGCGCCCAGGCCTTGGCCGCCACGGTCAGGTAGATGGTCGCCCGCGGCGAGGCGCCGAACTGGATGAAATGTTTCAGGTCCAGCTTGTACTGCTCCGGTTTGCGCGTGGCGAAAACCAGGTGGACGATGTAATCGCGCACCTTGTCATCGACGTGGATCTGGTCCACCAGCTTTCGCGTCTGGAGAATCTCCTCCAGCGGGATGACCGGCTCGACCCGCGTCTCGGGCGCGGTGAACGCCATCCGATCCAGAATCTGCCGCTCCTCATTGAAGGCCGGGTAGTCCAGCAGCACCTTGAACATGAACCGATCCACCTGCGCCTCGGGCAGCGGGTAGGTGCCCTCCTGGTCGATAGGGTTCTCGGTTGCCATCACCAGGAACGGCGAGGGCAGCGGCATGGTCTCCCCGCCCAGCGTCACCTGCCGCTCCTGCATCGTCTCGAGCAGCGCCGACTGCACCTTGGCCGGCGCGCGGTTGATCTCATCGGCCAAAACGAAATTCGCGAACACCGGCCCCTTGGTCGCGCGGTATTTGCCGTCCTGGGGATTGTAGATCAAGGTCCCGACAATATCGGCCGGCAGCAGGTCGGGGGTGAATTGAATGCGGTGAAAGGTGGCATGGATGGCGGCTGCCAGCGTGCGGACCGAGAGGGTCTTGGCCAGACCCGGCACGCCCTCCAGCAGCACGTGGCCGTTGGCCAGCAACCCGACCAGCAAACGATCCACCAACTGCTCCTGGCCGACAATAACCCGCCCGATTTCAGCCCGCAGCTTGCCTATCCACGCTGTGGCTGCCTGCACCTGCTCGTTCAACGGTGTGCTCATTAACCGTCCAATCTAGGCGGGACTGCCCCGCGACTCAAGTTTGCTCTGCGGTTAATAACGGGGCGCGTGGAGCGTGCGGAGCGTGAGAGCGTGAGAGCGTGGAGTGGGAGCGTTTGGTAGAACATGGGGCAGGGAAAAAAATATTTGGTTACCATAGGTTACCGTAGGTGACCGTAGGTGACCGTGACTTACCGGCAGGTTACCGTGCCGGAAGGTGGGGCTGTGCAGTCGGGCAGAGACGTCCTTGAGGCGGTGTTTCGGCTCTGAGCCCACGAACTCGGATCGGCGGGGCGCCGATGCCACTTTGGCGAGCCCGCCTCCACCAAGGCTGCGGCTCGAAAAGTCGGTGCGGCAAGCAATGTCAACAAGGAATTGCACCATTTTTCGGATCGGCTTTTGCAAGTGGCTGGGGAGCAGTGGGTAATAAAAATCAAAATCGAAAACTGGTGCAGAAACGGTGCAGGAATGGTGCAATTGGCGTGAAACGTGATGCGTGAAACGTAGGGGGTAAAACGTAAAACGTAAAACGTAAAAAAAGGTCCCGTCCTGCGATCCGGGCGGCGGATTTTTTCACACACGCGGATTAGCTCGCGTGTTTTGTCTCGTTTTCCGGCCCATTTCGCAGTAGTATGCATACTGTCATTCGTTATATATCACACTCTGGGTATCCTGTCAAGGGGGAGCCGCGGATTTTTTTTGGCGTTGGGAGTGGCTTCGCATCACAAACCGGTGGTCGGGGCCGGAGTGGCGGGGCGAAGCGGGATGGGACGACATTTGAGTTTTCCGGCCGGGGCATAGGGGACATCCGTGTGCGTCCGGGCGCATCGGAGAGTGGGAACGCCAGACTGTACAAATGGACGGGGAGGAGGCTGCGCCCTCCTGTTTCGATGAAAGGCCAGCCCTGGAATAAAACGGACCAAACTACGGGCTGATATCTCAAGGAGGTGGACGCCGCGGAAGCCACCGTGCGCTTCTGGCAGGAGATTTACGACGACCGGGGCAAACTGGCCGAAATTCACGAGAAATTCCCGGTGGATAAAGGCCATCAGAAAGTGTAGGGTACGATGATGCTAGTGACGAAACAAACTGCCGCGCAAAAGCTCACCGCTTACCTGCACCACGAAATGTCGCTGGTGCAACTGGTGGACTGGGCCGAAACCGCCCTGCTCGACGGCGAGTTTGCCGACCAAGACGCTGACGCGCTCCGCTTTGTGGTGTCGCAGCTCGGCGTGGCCGACGTCCGCGCCTTTGGCCTCACCTGGGAAGACTGCGAAAATCTCCTCGACCGCCTCGGCTACCGCACACGCGTCGAAGTCTTCGCATAAATCCTGGCACCGGCCAACACACCGAGTCCGCCCAGCCCTCGTCCCTCGATCCCCGACCCTCGGAACCGCTCCCGATAGAGATCATCCTCGAAGATAGCCTCACGTCGACTACCACGGTTCATAACGTCGTGGATGGCACCCGGATACTGAACATTGGTATATACACAACTCGGAGGCGCTTTCCGAGGAGTCGAGCCTGGCAGGTGGGAGAATCTGCGGGAAAAAGCAGGTCTGGAACAGCGTTCGGAGCCCTTCTTCCTCGGAGGTTTGTGTATATACCAATGGATACTGAACTCGCGGCTAGCGCGGCCCGACCCCTGTCTGAGAGGAGGTTGCGCCCTCCTGTTTCGATGAAAGGCCAGCCTGGAATGAAATGGACCAAACTATGGGCTGGCGCCATTTACGGACAAGGCCCCGCGTGCTGAATCGGCTAACGATGCCGCAACCACCAAGCGCGCTCGGTATGGCTGAGCAGCACATCGCAAAGGGCCTTTTCGGCTAGAATGGAGCTACTAGTTGCTCTTCCTGAACACAGCCTTTTCGCCCCCTGGCATCACGAGCGTTAGGTACTCACCGGCTAGCAGCCTGTCGGACTTAGCCGGAAACTTTTTTTGAACGGAATTGAGGGTGGAAGGATCGGATCGTTATGGCCGCACGATTCGTCAACATAGATCGGGACACACCGCTGTTGCTTGCGCC
>Ga0181517_10000923_pt1 | contig 35541 bp, 27 predicted proteins | sample PEATcosm2014_Bin_31_FD_119748 | JGI IMG/M metagenome (GOLD analysis project Ga0181517, IMG submission 119748) | Peatland microbial communities from MTU Mesocosm Facility, Houghton, MI, USA - PEATcosm2014_Bin01_30_metaG | ecosystem: Environmental > Terrestrial > Soil > Wetlands > Peat | place... | reverse complement strand
ACGCGGCGAGGGTGGGGCACCCACTACATCGACGAATCATTAACGTCTAGCTTGCGCCCGCGCCGCGCGGTCCGTCGCATCCACCGCCGCCTTCATCACTCCGCAATGCGAAAAGAACCCGGCAACCGGTGCGCTGAGCGAGGCTGCGGGCACGGCCAGCGCGTTTTCCATTGCGCCGCCGCCCTGAGCGTCAAGCACTCTTTCTGCCAGCTTGCGGGCCAGTGGCAGATCGAAGCTCTCGGCTACAAAAACCCGCCGTCCGCGGATCGTGATCAGCACCGGTCCCTCGGCGGTGCTGTACACCCGCTCGTGATCTTCCCCATTTACCGGGCCTTCCGCGGCGGTTTGCACGATCTTGACGCGGGAGTATTTCCGGTTGAGGTTATCGGCATAGATGCGGGCAAAGGCCTGCGCCGAGGCCTCGTTCTTCCAGGCGGAGAGATAAAAGAAGGCAATCGAGCCGATGCTGGCCTGCTCGGTCGGCGTCTGCGCGGAGCGCAACTGCCCGGCCCAGTAAATGCCCCCATCCCAGGCCGGAGTGAAGCTGCTGGCGGCCGCGTCTCCGCCGAAAATCTCGGCCAGAATGTGCATGTCGAGCTGGCCCACCTGCCCGACGTCGTAGGGCCGATAAAGCTTGTCCACGAGCGGATGGATGTTGGGCAGCAGGGGCACCGCGGGAATGCGGCTGCGCTCGTACTCGCGGGGATTGATGACCTCCCAGGTCGAGGCCGGCGGGCGGTCCATGGCCCCCGCGAAGGCCGTCTTCTGGCCCTTGTCCATCCACAGGTCCTGGATAAAGCTCAGGCCTTCGCGGTACGGGAAGAGCAGCGATTCGGAGAGCAGAATCGGGGCGCGCGCCAGGATGGGCGAGTCGCCGGCCCCGGCCATCTGCTCTTTGACTTCGTCGATCACTTCGGGATCGTGTACCAGGCTCTTGCCCAGTGGCCGCAGTTGGTAATCCATCATGACCGCGGTGGCCTGGCCTTCCACAACTGCTTCGCGTGCGGTATCCATCTCGTCGCGGGCCAGGTGGTCGCGGTCATCGGCGGCTGAAAGCGACACATCGGCGGCCGTCTGCTCGCTCCACTTTTCCAGGCCCACGCGCTGGTCCTGCAAGGCGTGGGTCAGTTCGTGGGCCAGCACCGGTTTCTGCTCGTCGATGCCGACCCAGTCCAGCATGTACACGCTCTTGGTCTTGGCGTCGTAGTAGGCTTCGATCTGTTCTTTCAACAGGGCCAGCAGGAACGGCCTCAGGTTGAAGTCGCGGTCGAGCAGTCCGAATTTCTTCAGCACGATTTCGCTGCTCTGCATCCGCTTGGCGTCTTCGTCCTCGTCGAATTTCTGCTTCAGGTAGCTCTCCACGGCCTCCCGGCTGGTGATCTGGCGCTTCACTTCGCCCTGGATGGGTAGGCCGGTCTCCTGCGAAGAGAACTTGAGCAGCTCGTCCACCAGTGAGAAAAGCTGCTTTGCCTGCTCCGGCGAAATATGGGATTTACCGGTGTCCTGGGGCGCGTCCGCAGCGGTCTGCGCCACTGCGCGCGGGACTGGCGCGCAGAGCGTCACAGCGCCGAGAACAGAACAAAGCAGGGCTGCGTGGCCGCAGGCATTGCGAAGTGAGACGCACAGAGCCGCTCGCCGCCGGATAAGCATCCCTGCGCGCGTCCATTTGCGAATCTGGCTGTGCTGCAATCTCATCCATTCTCCAGAGACTCTTGCCAAGGCCCAACTGCGCGCGCTTCCACAACATGAAGCGGGCGATTTCTTCCAAGGCTATAATCAGGATGCGGTCGCACGCCCGATTTACTCAGGAAATGTGGCGTGGGACCGGGAAAACCCTTCCTATGAATACGACCGAAACTGCCGCGGATCTCCCGCTCACCGCGATTGCCGCGCTGCTGAATTCGATGGCCGCGCCCTTGCGCATGACTGCCTATCGCGGCGCTCTCTCGCCCGCAATGTTGGACGCGCCGCCGCTGGAATGGTCGGCAGCCAAGACCGGCTGCGCGGTGCACGATCTGGGCTGGCTGCGCAGGGTCCAGGTAAAAGGCGAAGACCGCTTCCGCTGGCTGAACGGCATGGTGACCAACTCGGTGCTGGAGCTCGCTCCCCACAGCGGTGCCTGGAACCTGGTGCTGAACGCACAGGGACGCATCCAGGGCGAGCTGCACGTGTGGCGCGGCGAAGGCGAAACCGGTCCGCTCGAACTCGAGATCGCCGCCGACCAGTATGAAACGCTGATGGCCCACTTGGACCGCTTCATCATCATGGACGATGTGGAGCTGGTTCCGTTGACGAATCAATCCGCTCTGGGGCTCGCCGGGCCGCGTGCCGCCGAAGTCCTTGCCCGCCTCGGACTGCCCGCGCCGCAGCAGGATCTCGCCAGCGCGGAAGGCGCATGGGCCGGCCACAGCGTCCAGATAAGGCGCGGCTACGGGCCGCTGCTTCCCCATTTCGAAGTGTGGTTGCCGACGGCCGAGGTTGGCGCGCTGTGGCAGGCGCTGCTTGAAGCCGGGGCGGTTGCGGTGGGCGTCAAAACGCTGGAGGCGATGCGGATTGCCGAAGCCATTCCCGCCTATGGCGTGGACATGGTAGAGCGCGACCTGCCTCAGGAGACCAGCCAACTGCGTGCCCTGCACTTCACCAAAGGCTGCTACCTGGGCCAGGAGATCGTCGAGCGGATCCGCTCGCGGGGCAGCGTGCACCGCCATCTGCGCCAGCTCGAACTCGACGGGCCGCTGCCGGAAGCGGGCGCGGAATTGAGTTTTCAAAACGCCTCCGGAGAAACCGCCGTCGCCGGAACCATCACCAGCATCGTGGAACTGCCCCTGGGCGGAAGCGCCCGCCTGGTGGCCCTGGCGATGATCCGCGGTGAAGCGGAACTGCGCAAGCAACCCCTCGTTTACACCACCGGAGCGGGGACGGGCATAGCCCGCATCCTGGCTGCTCCGACGGACCTTTTACCACGGCAGAGCGATTCGCTTTGACAATAATTTTGAGCCGCACGCCCCTTACGGCATGAGGCCGATTGGAAATCTGAAGCCATGAGCGATACCCCGAAATTCGAAGTGATTGACCGCCGCAAGATGAAGGCTGCGGAAGAACAGGAAAATCAACCGAAAGCCGAGCCGGTTGCGGTTCCGGCGTCTGAGCCGTCCACCGGGCCGCGCCTGGTGGTGACCGAGCCCAAGCCAGCCGCCGAACTGGAGCCTGCATCCGAGGCTCAGGAAGAAAAGGCGCCGGAACTCCCCGCCGGACCGTCGGCCGAAGAAAGCCAGGAGCAGAAGAAGGCCTATGAAGCCGCTTCACAGAGGCTCGAAGAGATCATCCGGGCGCAGAATCCGGCCATGGGGCCTCAACCCGCCATGGGTTTCGAGCACCTGGTGCAGCAATTCTATGTTTCCGGCATGATTCAGATGGGCGCCGGCGGGCAGGAAGGCCAGCGTCCGCGTGTGGATATTCTGGGCGCGCGCACCACCATCGATCTGCTCGCGGTTCTGGAAGAGAAGACGCGCGGCAATCTGAGCGAGGTCGAAGCGCGCACCTTGCAGGGCGTGCTTTTCGAGCTGCGCATGATGTTCATGGAGCTGACCAGCATGATCAGCCTGCAGGCCATGCAGCCCGGTGCGCCCCCGCCTCCGACGGGCCGGCGCTAGACCTCTGACGCCCCGCAAGCGAGGACGATGAAAGGTCAGCTTACATTTCTGGGCACGGGAACATCGATGGGTGTTCCCACCCTGGGTTGCCGGTGCGCAGTCTGCACCTCGGCGGACCCGCGCGACCGCCGGCTCAGGCCGTCAGTGCTGCTGCGCTGGAAAGAAGAGTCCGGAACAGGGGAAACTCCGCCACGCGAACGCGCAGTGGTGATCGACACCGGCCCCGATTTTCGCGAACAGGCCCTGCGTGCCGGCCTCACGCGGGTCGACGCGGTCTTCTATACCCACGCCCATGCCGACCATATGCTCGGCCTCGACGATCTGCGTCCCATCAGCTTCACCGTCTTCCGCGAAGGCGGACCCATCCCGCTGTACGCCACCCCCGAGACGGCTGCAGTGCTGGAGCGGGTCTATGACTACACCTTCAACCCCGGCGCCACCTACCCGAACCGCGCCCGCGTGGAACTCAAGCCGTTGGCCGAACGCAACGAAGTCGTCGGCGTCGAGTTTGTGCGCGTGCCGCTCCTGCACGGCGATCTGGGCATCTCCGGTTTCCGGTTCGGCAAGGTCGCTTACCTCACCGATGTCAGCGACATTCCCGAAGCCAGCTTCGCGCTGCTCGAAGGGCTGGACCACCTGATCATCTCCGCTCTGCGCCACAAGCCCCACTACAGCCACACCACGGTGAAGCAGGCGCTGGCCTGGGCCGAGCGAATCGGCGCGCGCCAAACCTGGTTCACCCACATTGCCCACGACCTCGGCCACGAAGAAACCAACCGCGCTTTGCCCGATCACGTTCGCCTCGCCTACGACGGCCAGACGATGGACGTAGAGCTGGAGGGGCGATGAAACAGCGGGTGCCCCACCCTCGGCGCGCATTTGTTTTTTGCGCCTACAGCGAAACCAGAGTTGGCGTATCCCGAAGGCACTGCACCAAACTCGACGCGACCATCAGGGAGCGGCGACCTTGCACGAAGCCGACTGGGGCACAGGAACTCTGGTTTCGCTCTCGGGTGGGCCTTTATGGAACTTTACGTTGTTTTTGTTGAACTTGCGATTTTGTTTCTTTCTAGAATCAATTGAGAGTGGCTCCCTCCATATGAGTTTCGAATCCATTTCCGTGTATCGCTCGCTCGCCGCGATCCCCGCGGATTTCGGGCCAACGGTCGTCTCCATCGGCAACTTCGATGGGGTTCACCTCGGGCACCGCGCCATCCTCGGCGACGCCCGTGCCGAGGCGCGCGCGCTGGGCGCAAAGGCCGTGGCTCTCACCTTCGACCCGCATCCGGAACAGTTTCTGCGCCCGGCCAATGCACCCTTGCTGCTCACGCCGATGGACGAGCGGGTTCGCCTGCTGGCCTCTACCGGCATCGACGCCGTGGTGATTCTGCCCTTTGACGCCGCGCTGGCCGGGCTTTCCGCGCGCGATTTCGCGCAGAGCATCCTGGTCGAAGCCCTGCACGCCCGCAGCCTCCACGAAGGCGGAAACTTCCGCTTTGGCCGACGCGCCGAAGCGGGCGTCGCGGAACTGAAAGAATTCGGCAAAGAGATGGGCTTCGCCGTCCATGTGCATGCTCCGGTGCGGGTGCGCGGCTTCGCCGCAGGGCTGGAGGTCTCCAGTTCGGCAATCCGCGAACGGGTGGCCGCCGGCGACCTCACCCGCGCGCGCTGGATGATGGGACGGCCGTTTACCGTGCTTTCGACCCAGGCGCGCGGGCGCGGCATCGGCCACCGCCTGCTGGTGCCCACCGTGAACCTTGCCCCCTGCGAGGGCCTGCTGCCGGCCTTCGGCGTCTATGTGACGCGCATGAGGATCGACGGCCATGAGTTCGAGGCGGTCACCAACGTGGGCAATCGCCCCACCTTCGGCGAAGCCTCATTCGCAGTCGAGTCCTACATCCTCAACTTCGAACCAATCGAAATGGACGAGACCACCCCCATCGAGCAGGAGTTCCTCTTCCGGTTGCGCGGCGAATTGACCTGGCCCTCCCCCGAGGCGCTGAAGGCGCAAATCATGAAAGACGTGGCGCGGGCCAAGCGCTATTTCCATCTGGGCCTCCAGCGCGGAAAGTAGCGCCGGCCTCCTGGCCCTCAGGCGTCTCGCCAGCGCATGAATTCTGCCGTTTCGCGCCGTCCAGGGGGCATGTTCTTTCGATCTGGATGCTCCGCCTTCGCCGCCCTATTCCGCGTCGTGGTTCACCAGGTACTCGTCCACCAGCACCGTCACCAGCACCGCTGTCGGAATCGAAACCATCGCCCCCACCACGCCTTCCAAAGCCGCGCCCAGCAGCAGAGCCACAAAGATCGCCAGCCCTGGCAGTCCCACCCGGTTCTTCATGATGCGCGGGGTCAGAATCGTGTTCTCCACCTGCAGATAGACCACGTAGAAGATCAGCACTCCCAGCGCGCGTCCCCACGAATCCACCGCCGCCACCAGCAGCGCCAGCGCGATGCTCACCGCCGCGCCCAGCACCGGGATAAAGTTCAGCGCCCCCGTCAGCACCCCCAGCGCATACGCGTAGCGAACCCCCAGCGAGGCATAGACGATGGTGCTCAGCACTCCCAGAATCAACATCAGACTGGCCTGGCCCACCAGCCATTTCCCCATCCGGACTTCCGCCGTGCGCAGTGTCCGGTCCATCCGCTCGCGCTTCGCCGGTGCGAAGAACGAAAGAAACCAGCGATAGGCGTGATCGCCTTCCAGAACGAAATAGATCGTCAGCACGAATCCCGTCACGATCGTCAGCAGCTCGCTCGCCCAGTCCCCGATGGAAAACAGAACGTGCGTGGCGGCGCGGCTCACCAGGTCCTGCAACTTGCCGAGGTTCTCGGGAGAGTTCAGTTGACTGGCAAAGGGTACCTGCCTCAGCCGTTCCGTGATCGCGGGCAGGCGCGTGGGCATCTCTTTGGCGAATTCCTGCAAGTCGCGGATCACGGGCGGCAGCGCCAGCAATCCAAACACCAGCACGGCCGCCGCCGCGCCCGCCAGCAGCACCGGCAGCGCGCACCGGCGGAACGGCTGCCAGCGTCCGATCCTGAACTGCGCAACCGCATCCAGCACCGGTGTCAGCACCACCGCAAACAGCGCGCACACATACAGCAACACCAGGAAGTCCCGCACCAGCCAGGCCGCGTAGCAGCCCACTCCCAGCGCGAATACCAGCAGAATCTCGTTCCGAAATCCGCCCCGTTGCTCGTCCTGACTCACCGTTCTACGCGCCTTTCATGCCAAGTCACAAACCAATCCGCAACCAGAACCCGCCAACTCGCCAACTCCGCTAACCCCGCCAACTCCGCTAACTCCGCTAACCCCGCAGCCTCATTGATCTCCGCCCAGCAGCGATCCCACGATCCCGCCCAGAATTGCTCCGCCCGCCATTCCGCCACCGCTCATCGGCCTCGACTCTCCTTGGGGCAGATACTCGGCAATCTGGTGCGCCAGCCGCGAGATCGGCAGTGTCTGCAGCCACACCGATCCCGGCCCCTGCAGCTCTGCCAGAAAGATCCCATCGCCGCCGAAGATCATGTTCTTGATCCCCGGAACCATCGTGATCTGGAAACCCACCGAGGTCTGAAACGCCCCCACGTGCCCCGGATGCACCCGCAGCACCTCGCCCGGCGCAAGATCCTTCTTGATCAGCTCGCCGCTCAGTTCCAGCCACGCCGTGCCAACGCCGCCCACCCGTTGCAGCACGAAGCCGTTGCCACCAAAGATCCCCGCCCCCAGCGACTGTTGGAAGCCGATGCCGATCGTCACTTGCGGCGTCGCGCACAAAAAACCGTGCCGGTGAACCATGTACTCCGCGCCCTGTCCCAGTTGCACCGGAACAATGTGTCCCGGAACCTTGGTCGCGAAGGCCACTTCGCCGGCGTACTGGTAGGCGCGGTACTCGGTCATGAACAGGCTGCCGCCGCCCGCCACCCGCTTCAGAACGCCAAACAGCCCTCCGCCGCCGCCCATCTGGGTGTGCGTCGTCATCTGGATCGATGCGGTCATCCACGACAGTTCGCCGCTCTCCGAGAACACGCTCTCGTTGGGGTCCAGTTGTACTTCGAGTACGGGCATGGTGGTGCCCTGAATTCGTGTTTGCATGGCAGGAATCCTCCGGTCAGCAACAGTGTACCTGCCCGCCGTCAAAACCGCGCACGGTAACCTTGGTGTAACTTCTGCAATCGAATCGTCGCGGCAACGCCGCCAGAAGCGGTTATCATGATTGCCTGGGCCCCTCTTTTCAGCGCATCGGATCTTTATTTATTCTCCCTTGCGGCCAATCAGACTTCAGGGTGCGGGTGCGGCAGGATGGATGCCGCACGCAAATACAGGCCCCCTGTGCCCCATCCCTGCCGCGATTCTTTGCGCAGGTGTGGAAAATCAATCAACTCTTTCCGGGCCGAATCAATTTGTACAGCCCAAAGTGCGGTCCAAAGTACAGCAAGGTTTCAAAATGCGGGTTGCCCCCGCGAGTAAAGATCGAATGAAGCTTCATTACGGCTTTCTTGTCCTCCTCGCTGGCTTGTTTCTGGCTCCCCCGGCCGTGGCCGGTGATCTCACCGTCTCGCGGGCCTTGTTGGACGATCCGACCGGCACTCTGACCATCGCTGACGTGGCCGGGCGCGTGATTACCCCGGTTAGCCCTTCTGTCGCCATCATGAGCACCAGCACCGTACACTGGCTCTGCCTGCGTGTCCAGCCCCCCGCTCAGGGCAGCAAAGTAGTGCTCTACGTCTCTCCCAGCTTCCTCAACGAGGTTCGCCTCTACGAGGCAGGCCCAGGGAACCCGCTCGCCTGGAAGACGCGCGTCACCGGCAACCATTACCCATTCGGAACCCGCGATCGCGCCACCGCTGCGCTCAGCTTTGTTGTCGATGTCGGCCCTGCCGGGGCAACCTTCTACATCCGCCTCAAGACCAGGAGCCCCGCCCAGTTCACGGTGGAGGCCCTGGAACCGGCCGTGGCCGCCGCCCAGGATCACCATCACGATCTGGTGGTCACATTCTTTGTCACCGCCATGCTCTGCCTGCTTCTCTGGGCTGTTCTCAGCTACCTGCTCGACCGCCAGCCCGTGGTCGGCCTCTTTGCCGTTCACCAGGCTGTTTACACCTTCTTTGGCTTTGTCGTCACGGGCTATCTGGCGCCGTGGATCCCCGCGCGCTTTCCGCAGCTGGGCGATTCCATCAACATCGTCCTCTACTGCGCCATCAATTTCACACCCCTGCTCTTCTGCCGGGTGCTCTTCAAACCCTATAACCCGCCGCGTGCCCTCATCTTCGGGCTCAACCTGCTGCTGTGCACTTTCCCCTTGCTGCTGGTCGCCATCGCCTTCGGTTACGACACCCCAGCAGTCACCGTCAACAACCTTCTCATCAAGTTCACCTGGCTGTATCTCGTGGTTGTTGTCTTCACTCTGCGTACCGAACGCACCCCCAGCCGGCGCTTGCTGCGCGTCTTCTTCGTCTCGGTCTTCATGGGGAATGTCTTCTTCTGGCTCTCCGGACTGAACAGTCGCATTGCCGCCCTGACTGGCCTCACCGCCATGCACATCCTGGTCCTCAACGGCCTGGTCATCGGAGGCCTCTTCGCCATGATCCTGCACACCCGTGTGCGCCAGGCCCTGCGCGAGGCGGTGCAGGCCAGTATGGACCTCGTCCTGGTGAATAAGAAGTTTGAGCTCGAACAGGAACTCAAAAAGCAGGCGCAGCTCCAGGCCCAGACCGACTACCTCACCGGGGTGCCCAACCGCCGCCACTTCTGGGAATTGGCGGAGCGGGAGCTGGCGCGCTCCATCCGCTTCCAGAGGCCCCTTACGCTGCTCGTGATCGACATCGACCATTTCAAGGCTGTCAACGACACCTGGGGGCACAGCGTGGGCGACAAAGTCTTGCAGCAGGTGGCGCAACTGCTGCGCTACACGCTCCGCGAAGACGACATCCTTGGGCGCATGGGCGGGGAGGAATTCGCCGCCGTGGTTGTCGAAGCGGACGGCGAGGTCGCCATGGAGGTTGCCGAGCGGCTCCGCGCAACGGTCGCGGAGACCAAATTCGTTTGCCGGCAGGGCGCCAGCAGTCAGGTTTCCGTCTCCATCGGGCTCTCGCAGTTGAACGCCCGCAATGTTGGCCTAGCCAACCTGATGAGCGAGGCCGATTCCGTTATGTACGAGGCCAAGCAAGCCGGCCGCAACCGGGTCATCTCCTGCGACTAAAGCGCGTGCGGTTTGCTTCTGGTTTGGGTATGAGCAGCGCATTGGGGCCTCAACCCTTCGGATTACCGTCCTCCAAACGCCTTTCTCGTCTTTCCCGCTGACAAGTATTCCCCACTCTTCTGCGCGCTTCTGCAGTCGCACATCGAACACCCACTTTGTGCTTTCCGGAACGGAATACATCCCGGCATCGATCGTCTTGACTCGAAGCTACAGCATTTTCGATTCTGCTCTTTACAGAAACCTCAGGCTCAAGTGGCATTTTCATCAAGAAAAGGCCACCTTGCACGATCTGACAATGGCAACATGTGAATCGAAAATGCTCTAACTTCCGGTTGGGCGGCAATTCATGCGGAATAGGGACATTTACCAGGGCGCTGGGGCATCCCTGGGCTTGGAATGGAATAGTGAAAACAATTGCCTAACCAGCATCTAGGAGTGGAACTAATTTGCCACTTGGCCGAAATGAGCATCGAGAATCTGTCCAGGTTCGAATCATAGGTGCAAAAACGGTGAATTTTTCCGCTCGTACAAGTTTGGTCACAAACGTGCTATGTGGAAGGCAAAGAATCGATAAAGCCATCAGAGTCATTACTTTAGTGATGTGTCAGTCCGCCTCCAGACCCGACGCAGCACGTAGATGACGGGATGACTAACCTGGGAGACGTTATGAAAAAGATGTTATTCAGTTTCCTCGCACTGGCAACGGTCCTTGCGATTGCGCCTGCGGTCAAGGCAGACTCCTACAGCTTCACATTTACAACTCCAACCGCGCTCATAGCTGACGGATACTTCACGACCAATTCGAGCAACGTTGTGACGAGTGGGGAAGTAAATGTTCTGAGCGGATTGGCGATCCTGGGCGATACCAATGCCGCTGCACCAGGCCAGGATGGCGGCGATATGCAGCTGTTCCCAACGGCGAGTCCCTTTGTAGACATGGCAGGCATCTCGTTTTGGATCAACCCTTCCAATTTTGTCAATATCTATAACTCTGACAATGGCTCTAGCAACGGCATTCAGGAAGGCCCAACAGGGACGGGGATTTATCCTGGCGGAGAATTGGCTTGGGGCGGTCCGCTGGTTAACCCATCCGACATCCCGGGCACGCTTACCATTAGAGCGACGCCTGAACCGAGTTCCGTGTTGTTACTAGGCACCGGTATTCTCGGTCTCTCTGTAATTTTCTATCGCAAGTCCAGGTCAGCCTCAGCGTCCTTGAGCCTGTAAGTGGATGCGGCACTCGGCGGATGGCCCCAGTGCCATGTGTCGCTAATTTACCAATAATGCCGGGTGCCCCAGGTGCCTCGCACTTGGGCACCTGAGAAAGCACATACCTGCACCAGCAGCATTCAGTTCGCCCCCGTCCAGCAAGGACCCAAAAAGCAACGGCCCCCGTCTCCGGAGGCCGCTGCTTTTTCTTTCTTCCTGACCCGCAGACTTATTCCACGACCTTCAGCGCCGTCTCCGCCGCAGCCAGCGAGCTTCCGCCCACCCAGATCTTGTAGGTTGTCGGTTCCACCGTCCGCTTGTTCTCGGCGCTATAGAAGTTCAGCTCGTCGAATCCCAGCGGAAACTCCACGTGCTTCTGTTCGCCCGGCGTCAGCGTAATCCGCGCAAAGCCCTTCAACTCGCGCACCGGCTGCTCCACTGAAGCCGCCGTATTGCGCAGGTAGAGCTGCACCACTTCGGTTCCCGTCACGCTGCCTGTGTTCTTCACATCCACGCCCACCGTGGTCAGCGGCGCGCGCGTCGCCATCACTTCCTTCACCGGAATATCCGTGCGGCTGATCGTCGGCTGGCCATAGCTGAAGCGCGTATAGCTCAATCCCCATCCGAACGGGAACAGCGCCGCGTTGTCTTCGTCCATGTACCGCGACATGAACCGCTCGTCCCCCACCTGCGGCATTCTGCTCAGGTCGCCCTTCGCGGGCCGTCCGGTCGGCAGTTGCGCATAGTACAGAGGTTCCTGGCCCACCGCCCGCGGAAAGCTCGCGGGCAGCTTGCCGCTCGGGTTCACATCGCCGAACAAAACGTTGGATACTGCCGGTCCCGCTTCGATCCCCGGGCTCCACGCCTCCAGAATCGCCGGCACGTGTGCGGCGGCCCACTTCAGTTCCAGCGGACGCGTGGCCAGCACCACCAGCACCACTGGCTTACCCGTCGCGACAACCGCTTCCAGCAGCTGTTCTTGCGCTCCGGTAAAGCCCAGCGTAGCCCGGCTCGACGCTTCGCCTTCCATCCAGCTCGAACTCTCTCCCAGCGCCATCACCACCACGTCGGCCTGTTTCGCGGTCTCCACCGCTTCGGCAATGGTCTTGGCGTCGTCCGGAATCCCCAGCGGCTTTTCCGCGGAAGGCGGCTCGTTGAAGTGCTCCCGTTGCAGCAGGGCGCCGTCTTCGCCGCTCAGCAGTTCGCAGCCCCGCGCATACAGCAGGCGGTCGCCCAGACGCGCCGCCAGCGCGCTCTTCAGCGTCGTGACATATTTGGGATCGCCCGTCACCGCCCACGCGCCCAGCATCTCCCGCTGGTTGTCCGCCATGGGCCCGATCAGCGCCACCTTCTTCGTCTTCGCGCTCAGCGGCAGCAGTGTTCCCGCGCCTTCCATCGCATCGTTCTTCAGCAGCACAAAGGTCTCTTCGGCCACTCTGCGGGCCGCCGCGCGCCGTTCCGGCGTGGCGGCATACTCGGGGCCCGGCGTCGTGAAGGGATGCTCGAAGAGCCCCAGCGCGAACTTCACCCGCAGAACCCGGCGCACCGCCTCGTCCACCGTGCTCTCGGGAATCTTGCCTTCCCGCACCTGCTGGGCGATCACGGTCCCATACAGGTTGCCTTCCATGTCCATGTCCACACCGGCCAGCAGCGCCTTCCGCGCCACCGTCGGCCCATCGCCGATGGAGTGGTTCTTCAGCTCTGCCACCGCGCCCCAGTCCGACACCACAAACCCGTCAAACCCCCACTCCTTGCGCAGAATCTGCGTAAGCAGGAACGGATTCGCCGTCGCCGGAACCCCGTTCAGCGAGTTGAACGAGCTCATCACCGTCGCTGCTCCAGCCTCCACAGCCGCGCGGTAGGGCTCCAGGTACACCTGCCGAAGCTGGTTCTCGCTCATGTCCACCGCGTTGTAGTCGCGTCCCGCAATCGCCGCGCCGTACGCCGCAAAGTGCTTCACGCTCACCGCCGCCGAGTCCGGCTTGCCCAGATCGCCCTGCTGGTAGCCCTTCACCCACGCTCGCGCCATCGCCGAGCTCAGATACGCGTCTTCGCCGTTCGACTCGATGATTCGCCCCCAGCGCGGATCGCGCGCAATGTCTACCATCGGCGAAAACACCCACGCAATGCCGTCGGCCCGCGCTTCCACCGCGCCGTAGTGCGCCACTGTCTCCGCCGCCGCCGCATCCCAGCTCGCCGCCACCGCCAGCGGAGCAGGGAAGATGGTCCGGTGTCCGTGAATCACATCCAGCCCAAACAGAATCGGAATATGCAGCCGCGTCTTCTCCATCGCGATGTGCTGATAGTGGTTCGTCGTCGCGGCGCCCACCACGTTCAGCATCGATCCCAGCTGCCCTTTGGCCGCCAGTTCGTCGTAGCGAAGCTCCGTCGCGTTCGGACCGGTCGCCCATCCGGCCGAGTACTGCGCCAGTTGCCCGACCTTCTCGTCCAGCGTCATTTTCTTCAACAGCGCGTCTACGCGCTCGTTCAGCTCCTTCGACGCCAGTTGTTGGTTGGGAGCAGTTCTCGTCTGGGCCGTGGCTGTTGTGCAGGCCAGCGCGGCAAGCGGCAAAATCGTAAAAATAAGCCTCAGCATTCGCTGTGCGGAATTATTCATGACCTCGTCATCATAAACCGCCGATGGACCTCGGCCGTCCCAGCCCGCCCCGCCCTGCGCGCAGAATCCTATGGAATCAATCGGTTGTCTTTATCGGCGGATCGCACCGCCGGTGCAGTAGTTCAGGCGACGCAGCCGGGTGCCCCACCCTCGCCTGTCATTCTGAGCGGAGCGCAGCGGAGTCGAAGAAGCTGCGTCTTGCTATTTTGCGGCTAGGGTGGGAAGGCACCAACCCCGGTCGGTCTTTTCCAAGTCCACATCCCACGCGAAGCATCCGCCGCACTGCAAGTGCCGGGTGCCCCACCCTCGCCTGTCATTCTGAGCGGAGCGCAGCGGAGTCGAAGAAGCTGCGTCTTGCTATTTTGCGGCTAGGGTGGGAAGCCACGAACCCCGGTCGGTCTTTTCCAAGTCCACATCCCACGCGAAGCATCCGCCGCACCGCAGGCGCCCAGCTCCGCTAGCTCCGCTAACGCCGCCAACGCCGCCAACGCCGCTAACCACGCTGAAAGCGGTCGTTTCATTTCCAATACACTTAAGGATGCTCTACTCTGTCCATTGCGCATCATGATCTCTTTACTTCGTCATCTCCGCAAAGCCATCTGGCTGGCTCTCGACCACGACGTGCTCAACACGGCGAAGGCATCGGCGTATTCGGGGATGCTCATGCTCTTCCCCGGCCTGCTGGTGATGACCACTCTCTTGGCGCAGGTTCCCGAGGGCACCAACCTGGTGGGCGAGATTCGCGCCTCCTTCGAGCAGTTCCTTCCCGCCGACACCATGGACATGTTGCAGACCTATGTCCTCACCCGCCACGCGCACTCCACGCAGGTGCTCCTCTCCGGCGCCGGCCTTGGCGTCTTTGCCGGCCTCGGCCTCATGCTCTCCCTCATGGAGGGATTCCGCCGCGCCTACCGCCTTCCCCGCGAGGGCTGGAGCTTCTGGGGCCGTCGCGTCCGCGCGCTCATGCTGGTGCCGATCGTCCTGCTTCCGCTTTCTTTGTCCACCCTGGTGGTGGTCTTCGGCCACCAGATCGAGCTTTGGATGGTCGGCAATTCCGGCCACGAACTCCGCCACATGGTCCTGTTTCTCTGGAGGCTGGCGCGCTGGGCGGTGGCTTTGATCACCAGCGTCACCGTTCTCGGCGCGCTCTATCACTTCGGCACCCGCCGCAAGGAGCACTGGTTCTGGGTCGCCCCCGGTGCGGTCGCCGCCACGCTGCTCTGGTTCCCGGCCACGCTCGCGTTTGGCTGGTACGTCACCCGCATCGCCGACTATTCCATGTTCTACGGATCCTTCGGTGCCGGCATCGCCACCCTCGTCTGGCTCTACATCACCTCGTTCAGCTGCCTGCTCGGAGCGGAGCTGAATGGAGTTCTTTTCCGCTCCCGCCAGTTGGAGTCGAGCGCCGCAAATGATTCCGATATTGACCCTTTCGGTCTGTGACAGCTCTCACCGACCATTGCGCTTCCCATGCCGCATGATGTATGAGGGGGCCTGCGCACCTGACCCTCCTGTACAATGAATCGGACCCTGTCCATTCTGCACTGACGCGCCTTTCACAGGCCTGAATTCGTTGTTACGGACCTGACTTGGTCCGTCAACATCAACTGATCTTCCATTGGAGCCTTTTCCATGTCTTCCATGCCGTTTGCCACCAGCCTGTCCGATTCCCCTACGCAACGCCGCGCCAAAATCGTCGCCACCCTGGGGCCGGCGTCCAATACCGAGCCAGCCTTCCGGAATCTGGTCCGCTCCGGCGTCGATGTGGTCCGCCTCAACTTCTCCCACGGAACCCACGAGGAGAAGCTGGCCTTGATCCAGATGGTCCGCAAAGTCAGCCGCGAAGAGCACAAGCCGCTCTGTATCCTCGGCGACCTGCAGGGACCCAAGATCCGCACCAACAAGCTGGTCGGCGGGCAGCCCGTCCTCCTCAAGGCCGGTGAGCGCCTCACCATCACCCCCCGCGAGATCCTCGGCACCGCCTCCATCGTCGGCACCACCTTCAAGACCCTGGCGGAGAACGTCGAGCAGGGATCCCGCATCCTCCTCTCCGACGGCCTCATCGAACTCCGCGTTCACGAAGTCGACGGCGAAGACGTAGTCTGCGAAATCATCAATGGCGGCATGCTCGGCGAGAAGAAGGGAATCAACCTCCCCGGCATCCCCGTCCGCGTCCCCTCGCTCACTGAAAAGGACGCCGAAGACCTCGAGTTCGCCCTCAAGAACGGCGTGGACGCTATCGCCGTCTCCTTCGTCCGCACCGCTGAAGATGTTCGCCTGGTCCGCAATCGCGTCTCCGCTCTCGGCGGCGAAACCTGGATCATCGCGAAGCTCGAAAAGCCCCAGGCCATCGAGCATCTCGACAGCATCCTGCAAGTGGCTGACGGCGTCATGGTGGCCCGTGGCGATCTCGGCGTGGAAGTCCCGCCGGAGAAGGTCCCCGCCATCCAGAAGCTCATCATCCGCCGCGCCGGTGAGTACCGCAAGCCGGTCATCACCGCCACCCAGATGCTTGAGTCGATGATCGACAACCCCCGCCCGACCCGCGCGGAAGCCTCCGACGTCGCCAACGCCATCTACGATGGCACCGATGCCGTCATGCTCTCCGGCGAGTCGGCCATGGGCAAGTACCCCGTCGAAACCGTCGCCATGATGGCCCGCATCGTCGCTGAAGCAGAGCGCAACATGCGCGAAGACAGCTACCAGTCGCAGCGCCGCCGTCGCGCCCGCCACCACCTCTCGGTGGCCGAGACCATCTGCGAAGCCACTGCGCACGCCGCCGACGATCTCGACCTGCGCGGCATCGCCCTCTTCACCGAGTCCGGCGCTACCGCCCGTCAGCTCTCCAAGTACCACCCCATCGCGCCCATCTTCGCGCTCAGCCCGGTCGATATCACCATCAACCGCCTCAACCTGCTCTGGGGAACCACCCCCATCCGCTGCCCCAAGGTCAACTCCACCGAGGCGCTCGTCGATGTGGCTGAAAGCCTTCTCGAACAGAACGGCTTTGTCCGCCCCCGCGAAGTGATCGCCATCGTTGCCGGAACCCGCACCAAGTCCGGTTCCACCAACTTCCTCCGCCTGCACGTCATCGGCGAGCACAACCTGGAAGGCGTTCGCTTCTTCTCCGCCAACGAGGAAGAAGCAGTCGTCCCGGTTACCGCACCTGCTGTTGCCGCTCCGGCCCCTGCCGCTCCCAAGGCCAAGCGCCCCGCCGTCAAAACGGCCAAGGCAGCCAAGCCCGCCGCCAAGGCTGCAAAGCCTGCCAAGTCCGCCAAGGCAGCCAAGGCGCCTGCCGCAAAGAAGTAGCCGCAACGCGTTCCGCAAGCAAATCGCCACTCCCGCCCTGGGGGTGGCGATTTGCATTTGCGCCCCCGCGATGCAGCAGCCAACCCACAAATCTGTCTGTAATTCCTGTTTCCGTCCGTATAGAATCGACAACCAAGGACGGAATCCGTGACAACGATTCTGGTAGTCGCACGCAGTGAGGAGACGCGGAACGTTGTCGCTCTCTCGTTGAAATCCATGGGCGTGGACACTATCTTGCTCGACACGCTCTCCGAGTTGCCGCACGCCCTTTTGCAGACCCCGGTCTGCGGAATCCTGCTTGACCTGCCCACCCTGGTCCTCGCCTCCCGCGTAGACAAGCAGGCCGCGCAGGAGCCCTGCGAGTTTTATCCCTTTGCCAAGTTCAAGCTGGTCAATGGCGAGATCCGCGTGCTCAGCCGCACCATCGACGGATTCATCTGCGAGTGCCAGCAGTTCAAGCCCAGAACCACCCGCCAGTTCGCCCGCAAGGAAAGGGTGCTGTCTGTCCTTCTGTCAGGAAGCGGCGACTTCGACGCCGCCGAGAAAACGGTGACCCTCAATGTCTCGTCGTGCGGCTGTTTTGTCTTCAGCGTGCGCGAATGGGACCTGGGAAATCACATCTGGCTCAAGTTTCCCGGCAATTCCACCGTCAAGCGCGGCGCCGTCTGCACCTGGCATCCCTGGGGAAACAACCGCGTCCTGCCCGGTATCGGCATCATGCTCGACGAAATGTGGGACCCCGCCTCGCTCGAGCATCCCTCAGACCTTCTCTGACCCCATCGCATGTTCCAGCCCCTCGCCTCCGGGTGCCCCACTCTCGCCCGTCATCGCTGAGTGATGTTTTCTAGATCTGTCATCCTGAGCGACGCGCAGCGGAGTCGAAGGACCCGCGGTTGCTTTTCGAAGTGCTGCCACGAACCCCCATCCACCGCCAAAACCAACCGTCTTCACAGCGTCAGCTGTCCCACCGCGTGTTCGCTCTCCAGCAACTGCCGTTTGCGTTCCACGCCCCAGCGGTAGCCGGTCAGCGAGCCGCTCACTCCCACCACCCGGTGGCACGGCACCACCAGCGCAACCCGGTTCGTCGCGCAGGCGCGGGCCACGGCGCGCGTCGACTTCGGATCCCCCATCTCCCTTGCCAGTTGGCTGTAGCTGCGTGTCTCCCCGCGCGGAATCCCGCGCAGCGCCTGCCACACCCGCAACTGAAACGCCGTCCCGCGCAAATCGAGCTTCAGTTCCGTCTTCTGCGCCGCTTCGCCGGAGTGCGCGCCCTGCACCACGGCCAGCGCCGCCTCAACCCATCCGCTCAACGCCGCATCGCGGTGCACTTCGGCGGCAGGGAACTCGGCCCGCAGCGTCGCTTCCGCCTCCGCCTCGCTGCCGGCAATCGACAGCCAGCAAAGCCCGCGCTCCGTCGCCCCCACCAGTATCCACCCAAATTGCGTCGGCGCCGCGCACCAGCCGATCCGTTCGCCGCGCCCGCCCTGAGCAAACCGCCCCGGCGTCATGCCCAGCGCCGCGCCCTCATACGCGCGGCTCGAAGATCCAAATCCGGCTTCATAGATTGCCTCGGTCACAGAGCCTCCCTGTTTCAGATTCTTGCGCAGCGAACTCGCCCGCAGCGCCCGCTGGTACGCAAGCGGACTCACCCCCATCCGCTGCTTGAAAAGCCTCTGCACCGTGAACGGACTCAGCCCCGCCAGCTCGCCCAGCTCCGCCAGCGGAACAGCCCGGTCGCGATTTCGCTCCAGGTGCGCTGCAATCTGCTTCACCGCGTCGGCCGGCGCAAGTTCTGGCCGGCAGCGCTTGCAGGGCCGGAATCCCGCCGCTTGCGCCTCCGCCGCCGACCCGAAGATTTTCACATTGGCCCGCAGTGGCCGTCGGCTGCCGCACTCAGGCCGGCAAAAGACGCCTGTGCTGGCAACGCCATAAAAGAATCTCGCCGTCGGGTCGCGCTCGACAATTTGCCGCCACGCCGTCTCGCCATCGGGCAGGGAAGCCGCCCTGCGTCCGTGCTGCGTGCTTTGAATATTCTCCATCACGGCTACAATCATGGCCGATCGACGCGCCGGCCCGCTACCCGCTTCTTGCGCGTAATTCGGATTCGCCATTTCAATTCAATGCTCACCGGCGTCGCCGAGCCACAATGCATGAAGTTGTATCGCCGGCCTCCCGGTCCACGCTTGCTTCCTTGCTGGGCCCAACTGCAGATGCAGCTCGCGCCCCATCTCCGCATTCCATCTTTCGCCTCATCATTTCCCCGCGTTAGAATCTCTCACAGAATCATGTCCCTCCGCCTCGAAATCCCGGCAAACGGAACGCCCCTGCTCAAGCGCTTCCGCCATGGCCGCCCCGACCGTGGACGGCGGCTCTCCCGCTGAGTAAGCTATTCCCGTTGCCTGTTTCCCTTGATTTCTGTCTTTCGCCCGGTTTGCGACGCCGTCCTCCCAACTCCCGAAAAGGAGATCCGAGGCGTCAACCGCGTGACAAGCGTCCAAGGGGAAATGCGGTCGATATGAAAAGTCTCCCATCCATCCGCCTCTGTGCGGAGAGAAAGGTCATTCCCCGATGAACAGCTTCAACAGCCGGGCCACGCTCACCTCCGGCAATTCTTCTTACACCATCTATCGTTTGCCGGCCCTCGAAGCCAGGGGCTTCAACCTCAGCCGCCTGCCTTTCAGCCTGAAAATCCTGCTTGAAAACCTGCTCCGCCGCGAGGATGGCGTGAATGTGACCGCCGGCGAAATCGAATTTCTGGCCCAATGGGACGCCAAGGCCGAGCCCAGCCGCGAAATTGCCTACATGCCCGCCCGCGTCCTCATGCAGGACTTCACCGGCGTCCCCGCCGTCGTCGATCTCGCCGCCATGCGTGACGCCATCAAGACCCTGGGCGGCGACCCAGAGCGCGTCAACCCCCTCGCACCGGCCGAGCTGGTCATCGATCACTCCGTCCAGGTTGACGAGTTCGGCTCCCCTGGCGCACTCGCGGCCAATACGCTCCTGGAGTTCCAGCGCAACCGCGAGCGCTACGCCTTTTTGAAGTGGGGCCAGTCGGCCTTCCGCAACTTCTCCGCCGTTCCTCCGGGCATGGGCATCTGCCACCAGGTCAATCTTGAATACCTCGCCCGCGTCGTCTTCACTACCGGCGTCGACGGCGAAAAAGTCGCGTATCCGGATACCCTGGTCGGCACCGACTCTCACACCACCATGATCAACGGCCTGGGAGTGCTCGGCTGGGGCGTGGGCGGCATTGAGGCCGAGGCGGCCATGCTCGGCCAGCCGGTCAGCATGTTGGTTCCGCAAGTCGTCGGCTTCAAACTGACCGGCAAGCTCAAGGAAGGCGCAACCGCCACCGATCTCGTCCTCACCGTGACCCAGGCCCTGCGCAAGCTGGGCGTCGTCGGCAAGTTCGTCGAGTTCTACGGCCCCGGCGTCACCGAACTGGCGCTCGCCGACCGCGCCACCATCAGCAATATGGCTCCCGAGTATGGCGCAACCTGCGGCATCTTCCCGGTCGACGCCGAGACCCTCCGCTTCCTGCGCCTCACCGGCCGTAGCGAAGAGCAGATCGCCCTCGTCGAGGCCTACTACAAAGAGCAGGGCATGTTCCACACTCCCGGCGCTCCCGAGGCCGAATACACCCAGACCCTAGAGCTCGATCTGGCCTCTGTGGAACCCAGCGTCGCCGGCCCCAAGCGCCCGCAAGACCGTGTACTGCTCAAGGACGCGGCAGCCAGCTTCTCCCAGCAGCTTCCCGCCCTCCTTTCACCGACGGCCAAAATGCAACGTTCGCCCAGCGCGCAGCTGTGGGAGCGCACAAGTGTCGCAGACGCCGGACTGGCCGAGAGCCTGCCAGCGCGCGTCACCACCACCGTGCAGGGCCGCTTCGGCATCGATCCCGACAAGTATCTCGATCACGGCTCGGTAGTCATTGCCGCCATCACCAGCTGCACCAACACCTCCAACCCCTCGGTGATGATCGCCGCCGGCATCCTGGCCAAGAAAGCAGTCGAAAAGGGCCTCACCGTCCCGCCGTGGGTCAAGACCTCCTTGGCTCCTGGTTCGCGCGTCGTAACCGACTACTACCAGAAGGCCGGCCTGCTGCCCTATCTCGACAAGCTGCGCTTCAACGTGGTCGGCTACGGCTGTACTACCTGTATTGGGAATTCCGGCCCGCTGCCCACCGACGTTAGCAAAAGTATCGACGAGCACGGCCTGGTCGCGGTCAGCGTCCTCAGCGGCAATCGCAACTTCGAGGGCCGCGTCAACGTGGATGTGCGCGCGAATTATCTTATGTCCCCGCCGCTGGTGGTGGCCTATGCCCTGGCCGGCACCATTCACCACAACTTCGAGACCGATTCCCTCGGCAACGACAGCCACGGCAACCCGGTCTACCTGAAAGACATCTGGCCGACCCAGGCCGAAGTCGCCGAAGCCATCGAAAAGGGTGTCACCAGCGAGGGCTTCCGCAACGAGTACGCGAATGCGGGTCTGGGCGACGTCAACTGGCAAAACTTGAAAAATCCCACCGGCGACGTCTATCAGTGGGAGCCGGATTCCACTTACATCCGCAAGGCGCCCTACTTCGACGGCATCACCGCCACGCCTGCTCCGGTCACCAACATCCTCGGCGCGCGTGTCCTGGCCGTCCTGGGCGACTCCGTGACCACCGATCACATTTCCCCGGCCGGCAACATCAAGGCCTCTAGCCCAGCCGGAAAGTATTTGGCAGTAAAAGGCGTGCGAACGCCGGAATTCAACTCCTACGGTTCGCGCCGCGGCAATCACGAAGTCATGGTCCGCGGAACCTTCGCCAACGTACGTTTGCGCAACAAGCTGGCCCCCGGCACCGAGGGCGGTGTTACCCGCCTGCTCCCCGAAGGCGAGCCCATGTCCATCTTCGACGCCAGCGAGAAGTACGCCGAGCGCGGTATCCCGCTGGTGATTCTGGCCGGCAAGGAATACGGTTCCGGCTCTTCCCGCGACTGGGCGGCCAAGGGACCCAAGCTGCTGGGCGTGCGCGCCGTCATCGCCGAGAGCTTCGAGCGCATTCATCGCTCGAATCTTGTGGGGATGGGCATTCTTCCCCTCCAGTTCGAGGCTGGCCAGAATGTAGAATCGCTGGGACTGACGGGCGAAGAGGTCTACGACTTCGCCGCTCTGACCACTCTGCTCGCCGACCGCCTCAAGTCCACCACCACCATTGTCGTAAAGGCTACGGCGGCTGATGGCACGGTCAAGCACTTCAACGCCAAGGTCCGTATCGACACTCCGCAGGAGATCGAGTACTTCGAGCACGGCGGCATCCTGCAATACGTACTCCGCCAGTTGGCTGCCAAGTAGGGATGGCTGACATTCCAGGTCCCGGAGACGGGATCTGGAAAATAAGATCAATTGATTAATCTTGATTTCTGTTTTAGAATAAGATCAGTCAAGTGATCTTGATGGGGGTATTTTGAAATGCTCGAAATTGCCAAGTCTGACATCGTCTCGCGTTTGAAATTTGATAATCCGTGGTGGAATGCCGCGGAATCAGAAAAAACCCAATTCGATGACAAGCCTCGGCGAAAATATTTTATGTCGTTCCTGGAAGTCGTCAAGGATCGAAGTGTGCAGCGTGCTGTGGTATTGATGGGACCTCGCCGTGTCGGGAAAACCGTAATGGTGTATCAGGCTGTCCGGTCGTTGCTTGATGATGGAATCGCGCCAGATAGGATTATGTACCTGTCATTGGAAACACCTATTTATACGGGATTATCTTTGGAACAGATACTGATGTACTTTCGCGAACTTTTCGCACACAAGCGCGAAACTGAGCTATTCGTTTTCTTTGATGAAGTCCAATACCTCCGCAACTGGGAAATACACCTCAAATCCCTAGTGGATTCCTATCCTGGATGTAAATTCATCGCTACGGGCTCAGCCGCTGCTGCTTTGAGACTGAAAAGTAATGAATCCGGAGCTGGCAGGTTTAGTGACTACATACTGCCTCCTCTTACTTTTGCCGAATACCTCATGTTCATCGGACGCGAAGATGAACTTGTTGAGCATTTGCAAGTAAAGACGACAGGAAAAGTCCGGTGGGAATACGGTTGCAAGGATGTTCAGGGGCTGAATGAGGAGTTCATTCGGTATTTGAATTTTGGAGGTTACCCTGAGGCGGTGTTTTCCGAAACAATTCGCGGAAATCCGGAGCAATACATAAAGAGCGACATTATCGACAAGGTTCTGCTGAGAGACCTTCCCAGTCTTTATGGGATCAATGACATTCAAGAGTTGAACCGGTTGTTTACTACTCTCGCTTACAACACCGGCAATGAGGTGAGTCTGGAAAAGCTGTCGACCTCCTCGGGAGTAGCCAAAAACACGATAAAGAGGTACCTAGAGTATCTTGAGGCCGCATTTTTGATCCGGCGTGTCGAGCGGATTGACCAAAATGCAAAGCGATTTAAGCGCGCTATGTGTTTTAAGGTATATCTGACAAATCCCTCGATGAGGGCTGCGCTTTTTGGCCGCGTTGAGCCCGATTCCGAGGCCATGGGGGCATTGACCGAAACAGCGATATTCAGCCAATGGCAACATAATCAGCAGGTTGAGTTGTACTATGCTCGTTGGAATTCCGGCGAGATCGACATTGTGCACTTGCTTGGTTCAAAGCAGACACCCAGTTGGGCAGTGGAGGTCAAGTGGAGTGATCGTCCCTATACAGCTCGGGATGAATTGAACAATTGCGTGGAATTCGTTACACGAAATCCTGACGTGATGCAGCCTATTCTGATTACCAGTCGCACTATTTCTGATACTAACGTGGTCTATAAGGGAGTGTCTTTCGATTTTCGGATCGCCAGCCTTTATACGTACGAGCTTGGGGCAAATCTGCTTCGGCGCAGAGATGACGATGCATAGGCGCATAGCCAGGAGCCGAATCCAAATTCAGATCGCTGTGCCGGTCTGACCAAACATCCTGCTTCCAAGTGTCTTGCGCCGTCTCCCCCTACTCCGCTTTGTGTCCCACCGCCAGCAGTGTCTGGAACTGCGGCGTCTCCGGTTCCTTGTGCACCACGGAAATCTGCAGCTCGCCGAACCGCGCCTTGCTCAGCATGGTTTCCATCTCGGTTTCGCTGAAGCCCAGCCACTCGTCGGCATATAACTCGCGGGCTTCTTCAAAGCGATGCTTCAACAGATCCAGAATCACCACCCGTCCGCCGGGGCGCAGAATTCGCCACGCCTCGTGCACCGCGCGATCCGGGTGCAGCGCGTGGTGCAGCGACTGCGAAAAGAACACCAGGTCCACCGCGGCGTCTTCAATGGGAACCTCTTCCATGTCGCCCAGCCGGAACTCGATATTGCCCACGCCCACCCGCAGCGCCTGTTCCCGGCCCACGTCGAGCATCTTCTCGCTGGTATCCACGGCGATCACCTTGCTGGCCCGCTGTGCCAGCAGCAACGAGAACGCGCCCTCGCCCGCGCCCAGGTCGGCAATGGCCATGGGTGGCAGCAGACTCAGCAGCGCCTCCGCCAGGCTCTTCCACGAGCGCCCCGGAACGTAGTCGCGGCCCAGCCGTCCGGCCACTGCGTCGAAGAAGCTGCGCATCTTGTCTTGGCGTTTTTTCAGCGCCAGCCGCATCGCCGCCTGGTCAGGCTCACACTCGGCGATCTCCGCCTGCGCCGCGTCCAGCAAGCCGTCCACCACACCGGCCAGGGCCAGATTCGCGCCATCCGCAGGATTCATCCGGTAAAGGCTGTTCTTCCCCGTCCGCCGGTCTTCCACCAGCCCGGCATTCTTGAGCTGGCTCAGGTGCGTCGAGATGGTGCTCTGCCCCATCACCAGGATCTCCTGCAGCTCCGCGACAGAAAGCTCTTCGCTCCGCAGAAGCAACAGGATGCGCAGCCGGTTGGGATCGGCGACCACGCGCAGCGTTTTGAGAATTGACGGCGTCATAGGAATTCTGATACATATCAACATATCACGATGTATCGATGTGAGGAGGTTTTTATGGCAGCAACCGTAGCAGCACCCGCGAACACCGACTTCAAAGTCGCCGATATGAGCCTGGCCGACTGGGGCCGCAAGGAAATCAGCATCGCCGAGCACGAGATGCCCGGCCTCATGGCGATCCGCAACAAGCACGCGGCAGCCAAGCCCCTGGCAGGCGTGCGGGTAACCGGTTCGCTGCACATGACCATCCAGACCGCGGTCCTGATCGAGACCCTGGTCAGCCTCGGCGCTGAAGTCCGCTGGGCCAGCTGCAACATCTTCAGCACCCAGGATCACGCCGCCGCGGCCATTGCCGCAACCGGCGTCCCGGTCTTCGCCTGGAAGGGCGAGACGCTCGAAGAGTACTGGGATTGCACCTTCAAGGCGCTCTCCTTCGCGGGCGGCAAAGGCCCCGAGCTGGTAGTCGACGACGGCGGCGACGTCACCCTGCTCATCCACAAGGGCTATGAGCTGGAGAACGGTGACAAGTGGGTCGACGGCCCTGCCGAGAGCCACGAAGAGCAGGTCATCAAGGACCTCCTGAAGAAGGTATATGCAGCGAACCCGACTTATTGGCATGGCGTTGTCAAGGAATGGAAGGGCGTTTCAGAGGAAACCACCACCGGCGTTCACCGCCTCTACAAGATGATGGAGCAGGGCACGCTCCTGGTTCCCGCCATCAATGTCAACGATTCGGTCACCAAGTCCAAGTTCGACAACCTTTACGGTTGCCGCGAGTCGCTGGCCGACGGCATCAAGCGCGCCACCGACGTCATGGTTGCCGGCAAGGTCGCGGTCATCTGCGGATACGGCGATGTAGGCAAGGGCTGTGCGCACTCTCTGCGCGGCATGGGCGCTCGCTGCATCATCACCGAAGTCGACCCCATCAACGCTCTCCAGGCCGCCATGGAAGGTTATGAAGTCACCACCGTAGAAGAGACCCTCGGCCGCGGCGACATCTACGTCACCACCACCGGCAACGTGGACATCATCACCCTCGAGCACATGCTCAAGATGAAGGATCAGGCCATCGTCTGCAACATCGGCCACTTCGACAACGAGATCCAGATGGACCGCCTCAACACCTTGCCCGGCGTCCAGAAGCTGAACATCAAGCCGCAGGTCGACTTCTATACCTTTGCTGACGGCCATGGCATCTTCATCCTCGCCGAAGGCCGCCTGGTCAATCTGGGTTGCGCCACCGGCCATCCCAGCTTCGTCATGAGCAACAGCTTTGCCAACCAGACCCTTGCGCAGCTCGATCTCTGGGCCAAGCGCGACAGCTACAAGGTGGGCGTCTACGTTCTGCCCAAGTATCTGGACGAGGAAGTCGCCCGCCTGCACCTGGAGAAGATCGGCGTCAAGCTGACCACTCTCTCCAAGAAGCAAGCCGACTATCTCGGCGTCCCCGTCGAAGGCCCCTACAAGGCCGAAAACTACCGCTACTAGGCATTGCATGCAGCAGTCGCCTTCGGCAGGCCCGCGCTCGAAAGACGCGCGGGATTTGACGGCATCTGAAGATCATTCCGTGCCCCATCCTTTTCACGTTTTTTGTGAAAAGGGTGGGAAAGCACGAAGGTCCACATTAGGATGGTCGCTGAGATTCCAATTCTTCCGGAGGCCTTCCATGCCCGACGGTCTCAGACGGCTTCATTTTTCTGACCAGTCTCACTTCCTGACCTTTAGTTGCTATCATCGTCTGCCGTATCTGGAACGAATGCACATGCAGAATGCGTTTTTGTATGCGCTGGAGCAGTCCCGGCGTCGCTTCAAAATGAACGTTTATGCCTATGTTGTGATGCCTGAACATATTCATCTTCTTGTCAGTGAGCCTGCAGAAGGGGCGCTTGCCAAGGCCATGCAGATGCTCAAGATGAGCGTGTCCATTCAAGCTCGGAAACAGGGTGAGAGGATTGCCGGGGAATTGCCGTTTTGGCAGACCCGGTATTTTGATCACAATGTGCGCAATCACGAGGGCTTTCTCACACAGCTTCGCTACATCCATCGCAATCCGGTCAAGCGGGGTCTGTGCGCAAAGCCTGAAGACTGGCCATGGTCGAGCTTTCGCGCCTGGGCGCTTGGAGAGGTTGGGGTCGTTGAGGTTGAGTCGGAGATGGTTGCGGCGCGTAGAGAGGCTCAACGGAGGGGTGTTACCCTCATCGAATTAGGTCGAACTCAACCTTCAGAGAATAGGCAGTGATCGTTGAGGAGCCTGGGCATTCGTGCTCTCCCACCCTTTTTCCAAAAAACGGGAAAAGGATGGGCGCGGAGCATTTTGCGTGAGTTGAAACGCGGGATAGCCGGATAAGAGTACAGCCATCCAGTTGCAAAACAATCTTGAAGCACAAGGTCAGCGAATGAACGAGCAGAAGAAATTCTCCTTCGAGCTTTTCCCCCCCCGCACTCCCGAGGCGACCGCGAAGCTGTCGGCTGTGATCGACCAACTGGCCGTGGCCGGCCCTGAGTACTTCTCCATCACCTATGGCGCGGGTGGTTCCACGCAGGAGGGAACCTACGAAACGCTGATGGCCGTGGCCCGCCAAACCGGCATCGACGCGGCTCCGCATCTCACCTGTGTCGGATCGACCAAGGCGCACATCGCCGAACTGCTCGACCGTTATCGCGAGGCCGGCGTGCGCCGCATCGTGGCTCTGCGCGGAGACTTGCCCGCCACGGCCATGAGCACCGCCGCTCCCGGTGAGTTCCGTTACGCCAGCGAATTGGTCAGCTTCATTCGCGCCCGCCATGGCGCATATTTCACCATCGAAGTGGCGGCATACCCGGAGATGCATCCCCAGGCTTCGAGCCCCTCAATCGACTTCGATCATTTCTGCCGTAAGGTCGAAGCCGGTGCAGACTCCGCGCTGACTCAGCTCTTCTATAACCCTGAAGCCTACTTCGATTTCGCGGAGCGCTGTCAGAAGGCCGGCATCACCATTCCCATCGTTCCCGGAATCATGCCGATCACCGGCTTCGCCAACACGGTCAAGTTCACTGGCGGTTGCGGAGCCGATCTGCCCCGTTGGGTCCGTCTGCGCCTGGAAGAACTGCAGAACGACAAGCCCGCGCTGGTCGAATTCGGTGTAGAGGTGGTCACGCGTCTCTGCCGCACCCTGCTCGACAACGGCGCGCCCGGCCTGCACTTCTACACCGTCAACCAGTCCCAGCCGACGTTGCAGCTTTGCCAGAACCTCGGCCTCACCGCAAAGATTCTGTAGCCCCGGCCTCCCGGTCGGCTGTCCTGAGGGCCTCCTGGCCCTCGGGGACTGTGTCAGCCCAAGAATCCCGGTACACCACGCCGTTGGTGATAAATTATGGCCGGTTCGCAGTCCCTTAGTCCCTAGTCCCCTACTCCCTACTCCCTAGCCCCTAAGTCCCTAGTCCCTTAGTCCCTAGTCCCTAAGTCCCTACTCCCTACTCCCTACTCCCTGGTCTTTTTCACCCACCGCTTCACCTTCATCCAAGCCGTGTCGTTGATCAGCCGGGTCTGTTCCGCCTTCAGGGCGTTATACGACTGCTTCACATACACGTCGAACTCCGGAGGCCAGCCGATGGTGGAGCGGCGTTCGCTGTAGTCGCCTTCCTCCCACTTGTGCAGCACCGCCTTGTAGCCCACCACGTGAGTCACAAAGTCCAGCAAGCACTGCGGCATGTGTTCCTCGACAATCAGGTAGGCACGCTCGATGATGATCTTCTCGCGCACGTCATTCAGAGGCATGAAGATGGTGGTCATCCACAGCATCCACTCCTTCATCTCGTCGTCGAGAATCGGAAAGCTCTGCGTCTTGCCCTGCTTCTTCAGCAGTGAGCGGTAGGCGATGTCGCCTGCCTTCGAAGCCACATAAAGTGGCCCGTAGAACTGGTTCAGCCGCTTGTTGACCAGCTTCAGCTTGTCGCGCCGCCGCTCCAGCATGCGCGCGCTTAGAAAGGTGGCCAGGTAGCCAATAAAGGCCAGAATGATGGTCAGCGTCGCGGCATTCTGAAGAAAGCCCGACAAGGTCAACGTAGATTCGCCAGCCGCCTGCATGGCAACCGAGTATAAATGCGCAGACCCGCCACGTCATGTGATGAAAGCAGGGAGCAGGGAGCAGGCAGTAGGGAGTAGGGAGTAGCGCCGGCCTCCCGGCCGGCTGTAGCGTGGACCTCCTGGTCCACGCTCGTTCTTCTCAGTCCACGTCGTTGGCTATCAAGGCAGAGACCGGAGGATTGCTGGTCAGCTGGCTGTCGATGATCATCACCGTGCGCACCTCGCCGCCGGTCAGGGCAAGCGGCGACGAAGTGTATTTGGGGCTCGTCAACCCGGTGGGCACAATTACCATGGTGACCGTCTGCGACATGAAGCTGATGTAGCCCGCCGTTCCGCCCACCGCCAGATCGGTATACAGCGGGATGCTGTCGGCCAAGGTGGCGCCCGAGGGGACCATGTAGATATCCACCGCGCCCACCCTGGGCGCTTCGTTGATAAACCGGAAGGCCGAGTGATTGGCGGCGGCGGGAACCTGCTGGTCTTCCAGCACGGTGACCGTATAGCTGGTCGGCGCGGCGCCGTTATCGGTGAGAAACACGGAGTGCTGATGCCCGGCCAGCAAGGTCGCGCTGGCAGTCACCAGCGCCGCGCCGCCTGTGGCTGCGGTCACTTTAATCGCGGCAGCCGACGAGGCCGGCAGGGTGCCATAGCCTGAAATGTACCCCTCGCCAATGTTGCCGGCGAGCATGGTTCCCTCGACATCGATGTCAACCGCCGGAGCAATGTAAGACGCGTCGATGACGCGCACCAGGGTCGGCTGGGTATACGACGCGACGTTTTCACAAGCGGAGAGCCCCAATGCAATCATCAGCGATCCGCCCGCCGCCAGCGCCAGCCTGCCGGGAGTCAGCCATTGTGCTTTGCCCATCCAGCTTTTTCCGGTGCCGTTCATTCGTCTCTCCAGCAGAAGCCTTCGCGCTCGACCAGCGTCTCCCATTCATACTACAGGGGGTTGCGGGGATGGGTTGAAGACTTTTCAGGCAAAGCGGCCACGAGGTGGTCGAGTAATAACCCTTCCAGAGCTGGCTCGGCAGGGGCGCGACACTCTGCGCCATTCCAGCAAGAACAAGTAGCGCTGGCCTCCTGGCCGGCTGTGGTGTGGACCTCCCGGTCCACACTTACCCCACACCTTCAGGAGAACCCCCCTAGCTCGCTCCCAGGTAAATGAACCGGGCCAGAAACAGCGCGGCCAGCACATACAGCAGCCACTCCTCGCGCCGGAACTTCCCTGCCGCAATGTGCAGGATGGCCCACGCGATGATGCCGAACCCCAGCCCGTTGGCAATCGAATAAGTAAAGGGAATCAGCACCAGGGTCAGAAACGCAGGCACCGCGACCAGCGGCTCGTGCCAGCGAATCTCGCCGATCGAGGCCATCATCAGCGACCCCACCAGGATCAGCGCCGGCGCAGTGGCCGCCGAGGGAACCATCCCCACAAACGGCGCGGCTCCGATGGCCGCCAAAAACAGCAACCCGGTCACAATGGCGGTAACGCCCGATCTGCCCCCGGCAGCCACCCCGGCGGTGGATTCAACGTAACTGGTCACCGTCGAAGTCCCGGTCAGCGATCCGAAGATGGTAGCCGTTGCGTCGGCCAGCAGAATCCGGTTCAGGCGCGGAATGGTGTGGTCCGGCGCAATCAATCCGGCGCGCTTGGTGACCGCGACCAGCGTACCCAGATTGTCGAAGAGGTCCACAAAAAAGAAGACAAAGACAATCTCCAGCAGCCCCTTGTTCAGTGCGCCGCGCAGGTCGAGCTGAAACGCGGTCTTCGCCAGTTCATGCAGGCCGCCGGCGGCGGGTGTCCAGTGCACCATGCCTCGCGCCCACGCGATGCCGGTGATCGTCAAAACGCCAATCAGGATGGCGCCCCGCACCTTCCGCACTTCCAGCGCCACCATCAGGATGAGGCCAAACAGCGCCAGCGCGGTAGTCGGGTTCTTGATATTGCCCAGCGCGACCATGGTGTTGGGGTCCTGGGCAATCAATCCCGCGTGCTGGAAGCCAATGAAGGCGATAAACAGCCCAATGCCGCTGGCCACGGCTGCATAGAGCTCGTGCGGAATGGCGCGCAGAATCATCTGCCGGATTCCCGCCGCGGTCAGCGCCAAAAACACGACGCCGCTCAGGAACACCGCGCCCAGAGCCGTCTGCCAGGGAATGTGCATCCGGATGCAGACCGTATAGGTGAAGTAGGCGTTGAGGCCCATGCCCGGAGCAAGCGCAATGGGATAGCGCGCCACCACCCCCATCAAAATCGACCCGAAAGCCGCCGAGAGGCAGGTGGCTGCGGTAACGGCCTGCAGTGGCACGCCCGCCTCGGCCAGAATGGCAGGGTTCACCAGCACAATATAGGCCATGGTCAAAAAGGTGGTGATGCCGGCCAGGATTTCGGTGCGCCAGTTGGTTCCCAGGCGCGCAAATTCAAAGTAGGTTTCCAAACGTTTCAGCATAGGCGGGTACATTCAGGAGACCACATCGGGGCGCCCCGCGAAAACGATTCGCGTCACACGGAAAAGCCGCGTCCCGAGATGCGGAAGGTGTTGACGGATCGCGCGAGGCATCTGGGCGAAGCGGACGAACTGCTCACGGACGGACCGCCCACTTGCTCAGGACGTATCAGATCCGTTCCCGCCAGTAGCCAGGAAGTCGTTTGGCGTGGGCGACGGCGATAACTTGAATCTTGTGAGGGAGTTCGCGGAAGACAACGAAATACGGGTACCTGTGAAGCATCACGCGGCGCGTCCCCGGCAGATACGGAGCACAAATCTGGGGTGACTTTCGCAATATATCGATTGCATTTCTCAGTTCCGCGTCGAACCCCAATGCGGCCGATTTGCTTCGCGTCCAGTACCATTCAAACGCGGCATCTGCTTCCGCTTCGGCGTGTGGGTGGACCTCAACCGGCTTCATCCGCGCTGCCGGGCCAGAATCCTCGCGTCCATGCGGGCGAGAACGTCCTCAAGCGGAGCAAGCGCCACGTCGCCGGAGTCGATCTCGGCGACGCGCCGCTCAACCTCCGTCTTCCATGCGGCATCGGTCTCGGAGCCGCTAGAGCTGTCTCCGGCCTCTAGCAACTCCCCAATGAGCCAATCGAACTCATTGGGGGGGAGGCGGCGGGCATCTTCAAGAACTTCGGCGGCAGAGCGGCTCATGGAGTGAGTCTAGCGCGAAATCGGACTCGAGGCCATCGCTCTCCCCAGATTGATTCCGTCGTCCATCCCAGAAGCGCTGCCTTCGTCTACCCCACCAGCTTCGCCGCCTCGGCCGCGAAGTAAGTGACAATGAAATCCGCTCCCGCGCGGCGAATTCCCACCAGCGATTCGACAATGGCGCGGTTGCGGTCCAGCCAGCCCTTCTCGAACGCTGCCATCAGCATCGAGTACTCGCCGCTCACCTGGTAAGCGCCGATGGGCACTTCCACCCGTTCCCGTGCGGCGCGAATCACGTCCAGATACGGCATGGCGGGCTTCATCAGAATCATGTCCGCGCCTTCGCCCAGGTCGAGGTCGATCTCGCGCATCGCTTCGCGCAGGTTCGCTGCGTCCATCTGGTAGGTCTTGCGGTCGCCCATCTGCGGAGCCGAATCGGCCGCCTCGCGGAACGGCCCATAGAAGGCCGAAGCAAACTTCGAGGCATAGCTCAGAATCGGGGTATCCGCGCAATCCAGGTGGTCCAGCGCGCTGCGGATCGCCGCGACGCGCCCGTCCATCATGTCGCTGGGGGCCACGATATCCGCGCCGGCGCGGGCCAGGCTGGCTGCGGTCTGGCCCAGCAGGTCCAGTGTGGGGTCGTTTTCCACCGTCCAGCCGTCCTGCGTCTCGGTAATGATGCCGCAATGTCCGTGGCTGGTGTATTCGCAGAGGCACACGTCGGCGATCAGAACCAGCTTCTTCGATGCAGCAGAAGCCTTCAGCGCGCGCAATCCCTGTTGAACGATGCCGTTATCGTCCCATGCGCCGGAGCCCTGCTCGTCTTTCGTCTCGGGCAGGCCAAACAGCAGCAGTCCGCCCACGCCCAGGCTGGCGGCGTATTCCGCTTCCTTGACCGCTTCGTCGACAGAAAGGTTGAAAACCCCTGGCATGGAGCCGATTGCGCGGCGCACGCCCTCGCCGGGGCAGATAAACAGGGGGTAGATCAGATCGCCTGGTTCAACGCGGGTCTCGCGCACCAGTGCCCGCATGGGTTCGTTGCGGCGCAAACGCCGCATCCGGGTCTCGGGAAAGCTCATAGCCCGATTGTAAACGGAACCGCGCCCTCTGGATCTTCGCCTTCATTCAGCTTTTACAGCTGGTCGTAAAGTCGGCCGTTCCGGTATCCCAGCAGCACAACCAGGGTCCAGATCCCCAGTGCGGTTCCGATCGGAAACCTGAGAATCCCCAGAAATGCCGCCACAATCGCCACCACGCGCCCCCACGGAGCATGTTCCATCAAACCCCATCCCGCCATCAGGGCGAGCCCGGCGCGAACAATCACCATGACCCATATCAGATGCAGAAATGCCGGTCCCAAAAAGGGCGGAAACCCTTCCCGTCCCCACGGCCCGTGCATCCAGAAGCCGAAGTGTCCAGCCAGAAAGCTATGCGCGAAGGCCATGCCGATCAGGCCGCCGAAGAGCGAGAGCCCGGCCCATATGAACCACACAACGCTCAGCGCCCGCACCTTGCCCGCATAGTTCTGCAGCTCGAACTCCAGGCCGGGAACGGCAGGAATCGGCGTCGCAACAGGGCGCTGGCACTGCGGACAAACGCCCATGCCGGGCGTCAAAGCTTGACCACAACCGCTGCAAAACATAGCCGATACCTCCTGAATGTCACAGCAATGTTACGCAGCCCGTGCCGTCCCGGTTCCCCACCATCTTTGCCCACCGGCAAGGCATGAAGTAGCGCCGGCCTCCCGGCCGGCTGTAGCGGGGACCTCCCGGTCCACGCCGTCTCATCTGCTCTGCAACCTTCACCCCGCCAGTGCCCGCAGCGCCGAAACCCCCGCCCCCAGCAGCGCCGTCTCATCGTCCGGCGGCAGAATCTCCAGCGAGAAGCTCTGCAGCGGCGTCAGCCGCACCATCGATTCCAGGTAGACGCGCAGCAGCGGCAAATCCAGAAACCCAACATTGTGCCCGGTAAAGTAGAACCGGCCCGGTCCGGCCAGGTGGATGAACGAAGCGGTTCCGGCAGCCAGCGCCCGGTGCCACAGGTCGACGAACTCGCTGCAGCGGGCATCGCCCTGGCGCGCGTTTGCAAACACCTCTTCCGGTTCCATATCCAGAAAGCGCAGGCGCATGGCGCGATAGCCCATGATGCCTTCCAGGTGTCCCACTCCGCCGCAGCCGCAGAACCGTTCTTTCGGATCGAGTGTGACCGTAATGTGTCCACCCTCCCAGATCCCGTCCACATAGGGCCAGCGCCCATAGCCGATGCCGTTGCCGATGGTCCACACGCGGGTAAGCTTTTCCAGTTGTCCGTGGGTCGCGGCCACCCCGGCGGCAATCGCGTCGGCGTCGTTGGCAATGTGCACCGGGGCGTGAATGCCGTGGGATGCGAGCTTGCGTGTCAGCTCTTCTCCCATATGCATGCCCTTGAGCTGCGTCAGGTTGGGCGAGTCCTCCACCAAGCCGTGTCGCACGATGCCCGGAACCGCGACGCCGATGGCGTCAATCGGAGTGGGTTCTTTTGCCACCAGCGTGGCGATCTGTGTGGCCAGAATCTCCACCAGTTCGCTTCCGGGAACGGCCGCGAGCGCGTCAAGCTGAAGCGACCCGGCGGCATAGCGCAGCACTTCGCCGGTCAATTTCAGGTCATCCAGTCTGCCGGCCACAATGTGCTCGGTCATTACAACGCCGATAGCGGTACTCATTGCACCCTCCTCGGGGATGAAGATGAACAGCCTCTGGGAAAACTCGAATCTGTAGCGTTTGGCGGTAGCGTGCGACTTCAGCCCGCATTTCTCACGGGCAGCGAAACATCGTAGCGCCGGCCTCCCGGCCGGCTGTCCTGAGGGCCTCCTGGCCCTCAGGGACTTCGCCAGCCCATGAATTCCCGCCTTTACCCGGCCTGATACCGGTGCAATCTCCCCATCCCGTTGAACGCCGCCACCTTGTAGCATTCGGCCAGGGTTGGGTAGTTGAAAACCGTTTCGATGAAGTACTCCACTGTTGCGTCCAGGGTCATCACCGCCTGGCCGATATGGATCAGCTCGCTGGCGTCTTCGCCAATGATGTGAACTCCCAGCACCTTGCGCGTGTCGCGATGGAAGATCAGCTTGAGCCGCCCGGTAGTGTCGCCGCGGATCTGGCCCCGGGCCGTATCCCGGTAATAGGCCATCCCGACCTCGTAGGGCACATCCTCGGCAGTTAGCTGTTCCTCGGTCTTCCCGATAAAGCTGATCTCCGGTATCGTGTATATCCCATAGGGGTAATGGCTGGGGTTCGAGGTGGCCGCGTCGTCGTTGAAGGCCCGCGCGGCGGCGATGCGTCCCTGCTCCATCGAAACCGAGGCCAGCGACGGAAACCCGATCACGTCACCCACCGCAAAAATGTGCGGCGCCTTGGT
>Ga0181517_10000917_pt1 | contig 35703 bp, 22 predicted proteins | sample PEATcosm2014_Bin_31_FD_119748 | JGI IMG/M metagenome (GOLD analysis project Ga0181517, IMG submission 119748) | Peatland microbial communities from MTU Mesocosm Facility, Houghton, MI, USA - PEATcosm2014_Bin01_30_metaG | ecosystem: Environmental > Terrestrial > Soil > Wetlands > Peat | place... | reverse complement strand
CGGGGTAGGGCTGCGCAGACTCATGGATCTGACATGGGGGTGGCGACTTCAGCAACAGTCAGCTCATGAAACATCACCAGAATCCGTATAAGGTGCAGCGTCCCCGGGCGCAGCGGGTAACGATTAGCGCCTGATTCCGGATATCCGAAAGGCCCTCCCCCCAACCAGACCCTGCTGCTCGCGCTCCTGGGTGCAATGGGGATCGAATAGGCAGAGGTTATAGAAAAGTCCCAAGTCAGCCGGTGTCCGGAGCCCGCTGCGCCCGGGGACGGGCGCACCCCCGCATTCCTACGCTTGTCATCCTTCGCCGACAGGCTATATTTAACTTGATTTTGGAAGGGCGGAGAATCGCTCCCTCGAATTCGTTCGGGGGGGAGGAAAGTCCGAACACCATAGGGCGCGATGCCGCGTAACCCCGGTTCGGCCGGGGATACACGCGGGAGACGATGCCGTGAGGCATCCCGACGGACAGTGCCACAGAGAACATACCGCCGATTCTGGAATCCCGGACTCCGGTTCGAGATTTCAGAAGGTAAGGGTGAAAAGGCGGGGTAAGAGCCCTCCGCTCCAAGCGCAAGCGAGGAGGCACGGAAAACCCCATCGGGTGCAAGGCCAAATAGGGGACCTCGGAGCTGCCCGCTCCACGTTCCGTAAGGAACGGGTCCCGGGTACCGGCTGCAAAGACAAATGATTCTCTCCCCCGAATCCTTCGGGGCAGACAAAATTCGGCTTACAGCCCTTCCAAAATCACTGTTATCGCGGTACCCGTTCCACCGTCGCGGGCCGGCTCGCCATCCCGATCCGGTCCACCGCGGTCACCGCAATGTATTCCGGCGCGTTTTCTCCCCAGCTCGCCGACATCTTGCCTTCGGGCAGAATCTGGGTGCTCCAATCCCCGCGAGTCCGCGTCTGCAACACCCAAACCGACGGCTTCTCCAGCCCGCTCGGGGACCAGCCGATGATGACGCGGGTCCCCTTCTCGTTGTGGCTGACGCTCAGCTTCGGCTTGTCCGCGAGAGCGGTGCGGCTGAGCCATGGCATCGCCGGCACCAGGGCGGGCTGAGAATAGGTCTGCCTCCTCAGAACCTCATCCAGCGCGCTATTCTGCATCAGCGTCGCCATGCGCCAGTGAAGATGGCCCCCGGCGCCGGAATCTTTGCGCGTCAAACGGATCTGATTGAGAATCTCCCCGTCCTTCCAGGTGCGGCCGGCATTGTAGGTATTCAGGCCCGGGCAGAGCAGCCGGCCCTTGACGTTCTGCCGGGTCCACCAATCCAGCAGCAGAGGAAAGCTGTGCTCCGCCGGCTGAATCGGCCAGTAGAGCTGGGGCGAAAAGTAATCCACCCAGCCTTCCGCCAGCCAAAGCCGGGAGTCCGCAAAGTGCTCGGCATAGGCGTCCTTGCCCGTGATGCGCGGCGGGTTGTTCGGGCGCCATATCCCCGCCGGGCTGATGCCGAATTTCACCCACGGCTTGGCCGCCTTGATCGAGTCATAGACCCGCTGGATAAAATGATTGACGCTCTCCCGCCGCCAGTCGTCCCGGCTCATCCCTCGCCCGGCCCCGTATCGCTCCCAGCTTGACGCGTCGGGAAAGTCCTGCTCCGCCCCCACGTCCCTTCGGTCCGGATAGAAGTAATCGTCGAAGGTCACGCCGTCGATGTCGTACCGCCGCACCACATCCATGACGACCTTCAGCGAGTGGTCCTGGACGCCGGGATCTCCGGGGTCGAGCCAGAGCACCTTCCCGTACTGCCGGACCAGCTCGGGATGCGTCCTGCTGATATGAGTGGGCGCGACCGCAGACCTCGCCACCATGTGCCGAGCGCGGTAGGGATTGAACCAGGCGTGCAACTCCAGCCCGCGCCTGTGTGCCTCCTCGATGGCGAACTCCAGCGGGTCGTAAAACGGCTCCGGCGCCTTGCCCATGGTCCCGGTCAGGTACTCCGACCATGGCTCCAGCGTCGATGCATACATCGCATCGCAAGCCGGACGGACCTGGAAAATAACCACGTTCAGCTTGAGCTCCGCCGCGCGATCCAGCATGGCCAGCAATTCCGCCTTTTGGGCGGCCGGGGTGACGCTGTTGGTCGAGGGCCAATCCAGATTGGCGACCGTGGCAATCCAAACGGCGCGCAGCTCTCGCGCCGGCTTGGGCGGAGTCACCCGAGACGGCTCATACATCGCTGCCTGGACGGAAAACGTCAGCGCGAGGGCCATGAGTCCTGCCGTCCTCTCAAATTCGTAAATCCGCATAATCTCGTTTGTCCTCGCCGCCGTTCCGTGCTAAAGATTTGGACGCAACGGCGCAGTTTTGCCGAAATAATCTTGAAAGGCGAGCCTGCTTTGCGGTAAAACAGAAACGTTGGTTTAAGTCAGCATTTTAGGCGTTAACAAGCACAATTCAAACCTCGGTTCCTCACCCATTAGTTGTGCGTGGACGATAGCTGTATCCTTTATATAGTGGTTTTTTCGCTTTACTTGATCGCGTGGTCGTGGTTGCTTTAATAAAGTCATGTATCTGAAGAATTTAACTGTCTTGGGATTCAAATCCTTTGCAGATAAGACGGCCCTGAATTTTCAGCCTGGGGTGACGGCTATCGTCGGCCCCAATGGGTGTGGCAAGTCCAATGTCTCGGACGCTATACGTTGGGTGCTGGGCGAGCAATCGGCCAAGGCTCTGCGCGGCGGCGAGATGGCCGATGTCATTTTCAACGGCACCGATAGCCGCAAACCGCTCGGCATGGCCGAAGTTTCGCTGACCATCGGCGGAGTGGACGACGAACACCTCAGCGCCGGAGGCGTTGAGATCGCCTATAACGAGGTCACGATTACGCGCCGCGTATTCCGGGACGGCGGCAGCGAGTATTTCATCAACAAAACCCCGTGCCGTCTGAAGGACATTCAGCAGCTTTTCATGGGCACGGGCGTCGGCCGGACCAGTTACAGCATCATGGCCCAGGGGAACATCACCCAGATCCTCTCCAGCAAGCCGGAAGATCGGCGGCTGATCTTCGAGGAAGCGGCCGGCATCACCAAGTACAAGACCCAGAAGAGAGAAGCCCTGCGCAAGCTGGAATACACCGAGCAGAACCTGGTGCGCGTCGCCGACCTGGTGCGCGAGGTCAAGCGCCAGATCGGCTCTCTGCAACGCCAGGCCGGCAAGGCACGCCGCTATAAGCAGCTTTCCCAGGAACTTCAGCACCTCGATACCCAGCTCGCCCGGCATCAATTCGACGTTTTGCAGGCCGACATTGCCCGGAAGCAAACCGAGGCCGAAGCGCTGCGCAGCCAGATCGAGTCCTGCTCCGCCCAGGTGCTTCGCTCCGAGGACGAAATCACGGAACTGCGCGAGCGGCTCTCCGAGCTCGAACACCAAATCGGCGCCATGCAGCAGCGCGGGCTCGAGCTGAAAAGCGAAAGCGACCGTCACGAAAGCCGCATTCATTTCAACGAGGAGCGCTTGCGCGAGTTCGCCGAGCAAAACGCCAAGGCCCTGGCCGATATTTCGCAGGCCGAGGAACGGCGTCAGATCGCCGAACAGGAACTGGCCACGGTCACCGGGAATCTTGCCGCCGCCGAGGCGGCGCTCGAAGGACACCGCCAGGCTCTGGCCGCCAGGCAGGAGACCTTGCGGCAGGTGGAGTCGGATTTGAAAGCGCGCCAGGAGGGCCTGCGCCAGGCCCAGTCCGAAGCTTTTTCGGCCGCCCAGGATCTCACCCGCTTGCGCAACCAGATCACCGCCCTCGATCTCCAGAAGCAGGGCAACGTGGTGCGCCTGGAAAAGCTCTCCGCCGAGAAAATCCAGCTCGAAGAGGAGCGGACCCGGCTGGAGACGCGGCTGACGGAATTCGCCGCCAACGTCGAGGTGCGCAAGCTCAACGTCCAGACCCAGCGAGGCACCGTCGAAGATCGGCAAAAGCGCCTGAAGGAAATCCAGGAAGAGCTCAACCGCGCCGGCCAGGAGCAGGACCAGCTTTTGCAGCAGCAGGCCGAGAAACGCTCGCGCCTCAACGTGCTCGAGCAATTGCAGGCCGGCCACGAGGGGTTCAGCGCCGGCTCGGTCGCCGCCCTCAAGCAATCCCAGCATGTGCTCGGCTCGCTGGCCGACAAGATCCGCGTTCCCGACCAGTATGTCACCGCCATCGAAGCCGCGCTGGGGCATCACTTGCAACTGGTGCTGACCGAACAGCCCGAGGCCGCGCGCGAAATCCTGGCGGATCTGAGCGCCAACAAGAAAGGCCGCGCCAGCATTGCTCCCCTCGCCTTCCTGCAAAACGGCCACGCCGCGCCCGTGATGCCGGCGCCGGCGGAATCGACGGCTGCCGTTGCTTCCGAGCTTCCGGCGGATGCCATTCCTTTGGCCCGCGCGGCTGAACCCGCTCCCGCGCCGTCCCCCGATCCGGTCGCGCCGTCCCCTGCCCCGCCCGCCGCTCCCCATCTCAACGGCGCTCCTTTGGCTGCCATTGTCGTGATCGAAAGCGAGCCCGCGGTTCGGCCGCTGGTGGATCGCTTGCTCGGCCGCACGCTCATCGTCCGGGACCTCAACGCCGCGACCGAGGCCTGGCGTGGCGGCAATAACGGGTTCCATTACGTCACGCTCGCGGGCGAACTCCTTAGCCGGCACGGCGTCTATACGGGCGGTTCGGCCAATGGCAACGACGGCAAAGCCCCGGCCTCAATTCTCGGCCGGAAGAACCAGATTGCGGAGCTGCGCGAAATCGTCGCGCGCCTCCAGGAACAGGTCGCCGAAATCAGCCGCCGCAAAGGCGCCCTTCAGAGCGAGCAGACCGAGCTCCAAGCCGGCCTGCAAGAAGCCCAGACGGAGCTGCGCGCCCAGGAAGTCGCCATCGCCACGCACGAGGGCGAGGTCAAGGCGTTGCAGAATTCCGAGCGGCTGCTCCATCAGAAGATCGACACGGTCGTTTTCGAGATCCAGAGCCTCGCGGCGCAGGAGGAGGAAGGCTTGCAGAAACGCGCCGCGCTCGAGGCCCGCGCCGGGGAACTCCAGGTCCGCGAGCAATCCTGCCAGGCGCAGGTCACCGAGCTGACCGCCGACCTCGAAACGCTCCGGCAGCAGCGGGACGCCGCCAATGCCGCCTTGACCGAAAGCAAGGTCGCCCTGGCCACCGACGAGCAGATGCGCGCCTCCTACCAGCAGCAGCAGCAATCGCTTTCCCAGCGCACCCGGGAAATGGCCCAGATTATCGAGCAGCGTCGCGGTGAAATCTCCGGCTTCGTCTCCCGCAAAGAGCAGGCCGAGTCCGAAATCCAGGGATCGCGCGCGGAGATCGAGCGCCTCCAGCATGAGCGCGACCAGGTCAACGCGCAGGCCGCCGAGTTGGTGGCCCAGAAACAGCAGCAGGAAACCGACGTCGCCGCCCGTGAAGAGTCCTTGCGCGAAGAGCGGCAGCGCCTGGCCCAGCACCAGGAGCAGCGGGGCGCGCTGGAGGTTGAGCTGGCCCAGAAGAACATGTCGGTCCAGAACCTCCGCGACCGCATTCAGCAAAAATATCACCTCAACCTCAGCGACATCCTCAGCGAGTGCATCACCATCACCATCGCGGACGAAGGTCCGGCCAAGGTGCATGTGATGAGCCCGGAAGAAATGGCCGCGGCTGGAGCCGCCACCGATTGGGATGCCGTCGCCAGGCAGGTGGAGACCCTCCAGCAGCGCCTCGACGAGATAGGGCCGGTGAACCTGGTGGCCATCGAGGAATACGAGGAAACCGAGCAGCGCTTCCAGTTCCTGAGCAAGCAGCACGACGACCTCGTCCAGGCCAAGGCGCAGTTGCTCGAGGTGATCAACCGCATCAACATCCAGACGCGCGAGATGTTCAAGACCACCTTCGAGCAGATCCGCGACAATTTCCGCGCCATGTTCACTGAGGTCTTCGGCGGCGGCAAAGCCGACCTGGTCCTGATGGACGAAAACGACCTGCTGGAAAGCGGCATCGAAATCGTGGCGCGGCCTCCGGGCAAGCAGTTGCAGACTATCTCCCTGCTCTCCGGCGGCGAACAAACCATGACCGCCGTGGCGCTGCTCTTCTCCATCTACCAGGTCAAGCCCAGCCCGTTCTGCGTGCTGGACGAATTGGACGCCCCGCTGGACGAATCCAACATCAACCGGTTCATCAAAATCCTGCAGCGTTTCCTTGCCCACTCGCAGTTTATCGTCATCACCCACAACAAGCGCAGCATCGGCATGGCCGACGTCCTCTATGGCGTCACCATGCAGGAACATGGCGTGAGCCGGATTGTCAGCGTCCGGTTCCACAAGTCCGCCGAGACCCCCGCGGACCACGGCCGGGTCAACTCAATCGAAACCCCCTCCCCCATCCCTGCCTCTGTGCGGGATGAAGACTCCCCCCACAAACCGGAGGAGACGATGGAAGTCGCCACGTAGGGGACGTGGGATTTGATGCGTGATGCGTGAAACGTCGTAAGACGTAAAACGTAAGGCGTAAAAAGCGGCCTGCGCCGGACGCGCTCCCGAACGTATTTCCGATTACGTTTTACGTTTTACGTTTTACGCGTTACGCACCACGTTTCACTCCTTAGGTTTCAACGCTCTAACGCTTTAACGACTCACTCCCCCCACGCCCCCCGCCTTCCCTCCTTCTTCGCACCATGGCGCGATTTATCATCGAGCATGCGGGCCTTGGCGCGGCGGCTGCGGCGGCGCTTTTGACGGCGCACCTTCTCCGCCAAGGATCGTTTCTCCGCCACGAATCCCTTCTGGCGCGTCTCGATCTTGTCCAGCAACAGACGGCGGGCAATAAACCGGTTGAGCCCCTGCTGCCGCGTGGTCTGGCATTTGACGATCAGGCCGGTCGGACGATGCATCAGCATGACGCACGTCGAGGTCTTATTCACGTTCTGGCCGCCGTGGCCGCCTGAGTGGACGAAGGATTCCTCGATGTCCGCCTCCCGCACCCCCAGCGCCGCCATGCGCTGCGCCAGTTGCGTCTCTTTCTCCAGGCTCACCGGGAATGTGCTCATAGGCAAAGCCTAGCGCTCTGAGTGTATTACTTCCCCTTGGCGTCCAGCAGCTTTTCCAGCTCTGGATTGCGGGGGTGGCCGGCTGCCAGCGCCCTTTCATAATGCCATCGGGCCAGCTCCACCGCCGGGGGCTGCTGCGTGATATACACCACGGCCAGGTTGTTGTGGGCGCTGCCGTAGCCGGGGTCCAACTGGATCGCCTTGCGCAACGCTGTCTCCGCCGGACCGCGCATTCCCTTCTCGCTGAAGCTCAAGCCCAGGTAATTCTGAATCTCGGCGTTCTTCGGATCCAGGGTGGCCGCCCGGCTCAAGGCATCGATCGCCTGGTCGTATTTGCCCTGCCGGAATCTGAGGTTGCCCAGAACTGAGAGGCAGTAGGCATCGTCCGGATTGAGCGCGACGGCTTGGGTGATATTCGCTTCGGCCGCGTCGAGGTGATTGCGTTCAACCTCGATGGCGGCCAGGTTGGCCAGCACGGGCACGTTTTTCTGGTCCTCGCGCAGCACCTGCAAGTAATCCTCCTCGGCTTTGTCATATTGGCCTTGGGAGAAATAGCCTCGCGCCTCCACCACCAGCTTTGCCGAAGCCGGAGACAAGCTCGCGACCGACCTTGTGTCGGTGTTCGTCGCCACCGCAGCCACAGGCGCAGGCGCGGCCGCCAGGACCGGGGCCGCAGCCGGGAGGCTTGGTTCGGGCCGCTGAAAGAGCGCGAGTTCCTCGGGTGTGTAGGGTGCCCGGCGGGCCTCATAAACTTCCAACCGCGCCCGCACCGCCCCGAGCTGGTGTTCCAATTCCGTAATCCGGGCCGTCAGCGCTTTGCTCTTCCGGCTGGCGAGTTCGTGGTTGGCCGCCTCCAGTTGTTTCCGCAGATCATCCCGTTCGCGCTCCAGTTGCCGCGTGTCGGCGCCCGGAGCCGGAGCCGGAGCCGCCGAAATTGGCGGAGGCACGGGGGCCGGAGCGGCCGGAGCGGCGGTCGCCACCGTCAACTGCTTGACGCGATCCTGCAAGGCGGTCTTCTCCAGCTCGAGAATCTGCTTCTCGGATTGCAGCACCGCCATTTGCGCCTGGGCCTGCGCCAACTGCGGCCCCGGCTCCCCCGCGTTGCCTTTCGCCGCCGAAGCGGCTTTCAACTCCGCAAGCTCCTTCTTAAGGAGCTTGTTTTCAGCCTCCAGTGCCGCCGCCGCCTTGTCCGCTTTCGAGGATTTGGCTTTGGCCTGCTGCGGCTGGCTTTTCGCTTTGTCCAGCGCCACGCGAAGCGAAGTGTCGTCCTGCTCGAGCAGTTTGATTCGCTCCTGCGCCTTCGCCAGGTCCGCATTCACAGCGGCCGACTGCATCGAAATCGCCTCTTTGAGCTTTGCCTCAAGCAGACCTTTGTCCGACTGCAACTGGCTCCGTTCGGTCTGCCATTGTGCTCGTTCCGACTGCAGCCGCTCCCTCTCCGCCTCCAACTGGCCCGCCCGGGCTTTCAGGCTATTCAACTGCTCCAGCCAATCGTTCGGAGCCGAGGGCTTGACCGGCGGCGGAGCCGGCGTGGACGAGGCGCCAGGGTTGGCGGTTCCCGTGGTTTGCCCCGGCCCGGGGACAGCCGGTGATGCCGCCGGACTGGCTGCCGGAGCGCCAGGGGAAAGCTGCGGAGCCGGGGGGGTGGCGGGCTGCAATCGGATGCCAGGTACTTTGGCCGACACTTCCGCGATCCTGGACGCCAGGTATTCAAGCCGGAAGTTGACGACTCCGTTGTTCCAGGAGGGATAACTCTTTTGAAACGTTCTCAGGGCGGTCTGCGCCTGGAGATATTTTACCCGCGCCTGATCCGGCTGGCCGTTGCTGTCGTAGGAATCCCCCTCCTGGATTAAGCTATAAACCTGCAAGTAAAGATCATCCGGTCCCTCCGCCCGCGCCAACCCCAGGGCCGCAACTAAAATCACCGCCGCCAATGCAACATAGCGTTTCATGCCCCCAGAGTAGCCGACCGCGCAGCCCCTTGGCAATAAAGCTCGCCCGCCGGAAAACCGCGCCAGTGCGCACACCGCGCCGGGGGCGAGTTTCCTCAAAGGGCTTTCACATTCAATTCGGATGGAACAGGCTTGCCGGCTCTTCGGAACACACTCCGCCTGGCAGAGAGCGTTCTTCGTTTGGCAATCTCGTCGCCGCGAAATCGAAACGTGGCAAGGTGAGCCTTCAACGATGTTTCCATCTCTGATTCGTTGCCCAGGGCGCAGTGCGCAATAGCGCGATGGAGCTGAATTCGTCGTCGCGCGGCCTTTAAGGGTTTCCCCGCATTTTCCCAGGCATCGCTGTTGGCAAGCAGTCCCCTCCAGTCCCTTCGGCATTCAAACACGTCCCCGCGCGTCTTCCACGCATCCGGGTTTCCGCCATCCAGGCGTGTGGCTGTTTCAGCCACGAGGAAGGCTTCATCCAAGCGTTTCAGATGCACCAGGGTATCCGCTTTGCAGGTCAGCGCCCCCAAATGGTCCGGCTCTGAGGCCAGGATTCCGTCCAGGACGGTGAGGCACTCCTCATAAACATCCGAGTAATGCAACTCCCAGGCGAAGGCAAGCCGCCCTTCGGATAGTGTTTTGCATCTGGGTAGATCCTCAACCCAGCTTTCGAAACCGCCGGAGGTCGTAAAGACGATACGCTCAAAGCCGTCCCGTCGTGTATGCCGGTTGTCGCCGGCGAAAAACTCCAAAGGCAGGAGGATGCCGCCCCGATGAGCGACCCATTTACGCAAGCCGCGGATTTCCTTGGGATAAGCTCGCTCCAAGTACGGTATCACCACCTCCCGTGCCCACTGATACTCCATCTTTTCTGCGTAGGACTCGACGTTCGCCCGGCGGTCTGCCATCCAACGGCCTCGGTTCACCCGGTTGATCGTGTCGTGGTGATGAGCAATTTCATGCACCAGCGTCTGCAGGGCATGGAGTCGCAGGTAAACCTCGCACAAGGTCCGTGGCATCGGCAGGCGGGAAGGGTCGTACACATACGCGTAGACAAACACCAGGCCGCGCCCGGGGTAGTGAGTGCCCAGAATCTCGCCCGCAAACACGCTCGGGAGAATCTCGCACGAAATCCGGCCGGTGAACGGGTCTCGTATGGTCTCGTTGTCGCTGCACCGCTTCTCCATATACACCTTTCCCAAGCTCAATTGTATGCGAGCAACCCCTTGCGTGGCAGCGGGCGGGAGCGCCTCCAAAACACAGCGAATATCCTCAGGCGAAGCCGCATGATGCACAAAGGGACCTGCGTCCAGCTCCTTGATGGGGATCGAGGACGCGGAGCTCCGAGCAGCCGGCATCGGCGTGCGCCTTCTTTCAGCCAGCACCTGCCGCTTAATGAGCTGTTTTCTCTGCAGCTCCTCCTTGGATTTCCGCATGGCGGATACGATGCCCTTGAGGCTTGTTCCTTCCTTCAGAGCTCGCCTCGCCTGGTTATCAAGCGTGCGGTGAGCCGTATGGATGCTGCGGGACATAAGCACAAGTATCGCCGAGGAGATTCTGCCCTATTCGCGGTGATCTTCCAAGCTCCATCCCCCTCCCCATTGAAGTGGCGGCTTCGCCCGGAGAACCCGTTCGATGATGGCTGTGCTGGTCGTGTCTCGACAAACCGATGCCTTGCGGGCCGAGTTTGCCCTTGTGAAAGATCTTTCTCCTTCCCATCATGGCTCCTGACGCCGTCGCCGAAACGCGGATTGGCGGTTGTCTCGCAGCGTAACCATGCGCGAACGCGCGCACCATGAAGTAAGGTTGATGATCAATATGAAAACGAGCTATCGAACAACGGCATTAGGTGTTGGCCTTGCCCTGCTGTGCGCCGGAATGTTGGCGCGAGCGGCCGAGACCAATGAAACCAACAGCGCCCTCACGGATCTGAAAAAGCAGCAGGAGCAATTGACGATCGAGAACGGCGTCGCCGACCAGCGCCTCCACAAGGACCTCGCCCGCCTCAGCGCCGAAAAACAACGGCTCGAACTCGAGAACGGCCTCGCCCAGCAGAAGCTCGCCGCCGAGGTCGCAGCCCTCCAGGCCGAGCTGGACAAGATCACCAAAGAGGCCGACCTCGCCGCCAAGAAGGCGGCCCTCCGCGAAACCGAGCGCAAGGCCCGGCTGGATGACGAATTGGCCCCTGACCGCGAGCGCGCCGAAAGAATGCGCCTCACCAACGACCTGGCCGCCGCGGAGTTGGCCGCCAAAACGCGCGACCTGACCCAGCGCGAGCAGGAGCTCCGGATCCACGCCGCCGAGCTCCAAACGCAGCGGGCTGAAGTCGAGTTGCAATTGGCCAAACTCACTACCGACCTGGACCTGCGCGAGAAACGCGACGCCTGGAAAAACCGCGTCAACCACGACATCCAATACACCAAGGAGCCGTTCAAGGATTGCGTGCTCACGATCAGCGACCGGCGCATCCCGCTCAACGGCCCTATCACCCTCGACACCGCGGACTATATCGTCGAGCGCATCGACTACTTCAACAACCAGAGCCGGGATTACCCGATTTTTATTGTCATCGACCGCTCGCCCGGCGGCTCCGTGATGGCCGGGTTCAAGATTCTCAAGGCCATGTCCGGCAGCCCCGCGCCCGTGTATGTCGTCGTCAAATCTTATGCCGCCAGCATGGCTGCCGGCATCACCACCCTCGCCAAAAAATCCTATGCCTACCCCAATGCCATTTTCATCCACCACCAAATCTCCGGCGGCATGGGCGGCAACCTCACCATGCAGCGAGAACAGCTTAAGGACATGGAAGATTGGTGGAAACGCCTTGCCGCCCCCGTTGCGGCCAAAATGGGTATCAGCCTTGATGAGTTTATCAAGCGCATGTACCAGAACCGCAGCACCGGCGATTGGGAGGAATTCGGCGACAACGCCCGCAAGGTCAAGTGGGTGGACGAAATCGCCGACGTTGTCCGCGAAGAGTCTTACGAAAAGAACCCCGATCAACCAGGAGCCCAGCCCGCCCATGCCGAGTCGCAATCCGGCCTCCAGGAGCGCGTCGATGCCGCCGGCCGCCGCTATGTCCTCCTGCCCCGCCTCGAGCCGGTGGACTGCTATTACCTTTACAACCCGGATAACTATTACCGCCTGACGCCATAGCCCGGGTTCTCCAATGATCCGATTCTGCACCGCCGCGCTCCAGCTCATGCTGGGCACGGTTCTTCTCTTCGCGGCGGGGGCCGAAGCCTGCGCCGGCGAGAGCGCCTACGTCCGCCTCCTGCCCAACGACGGCAACAATGTCTATCCCGCCACCGGCCTGTTCCGGGCATGGCCCACCAACGGCCCCACGGAACTCTGGCGCGCCCCGATCGGCGAAGGCAAGAGCGCTGTCATCGCCGCCGGCAATCGCGCCTTCACCGCCACCCAGACGGATGGCAAGCAGTGGGCGCTCTGCCTGGACTCCGCGACCGGCAAAACGCTCTGGAAAACCGTGCTCTACGACAGGGAAAACCATCACCAGGTCAGCGGGCCGGTTTCCTCCCCCGTCATCGATGGCGACCGCGTCTATTTCATCCCCTACAAAAACAACCAGGGCGATATGTACGATATCCGCTGCCCGGTGTTCTGCCTGCGCGTCGGCGACGGCGGCGTTGTCTGGAGCGAAGCCGAGAAGTTTGTCTCCACCGAAGGCTCGACCCCTCTCATCGTCGGCGACACCCTCTACATCTCCTCCTCCAGCCGCGAGAGCATCCTGGTGGCCGTCGACAAGAAGACAGGCCGCCTGCTCTGGAAGACCCCTGAGCCCGAAGATGCCGGCAGTTCCAAGGCCGTTTACGGCGCCGGCGCCTCCCTCACGTATCAGGTCGTAGGCGGGATTCCCCAGATCATCGTCAGCGTCTATCGCAACGACAACCTCGGGGTCAACGCCCAAACCGGCGCCATCCTCTGGCACTGGAAGCTTCCCACCGCCGTTTCATCCGGCATGGTCAGCACTCCGGTCGCCGTCGGCTCGCGGGTCTTCTTCTCGGGCTTCCAGGGAGAAAGCTCCCAGGGAGTCGAGGTGGATATGAAAGTCAACGGCGGCAAAATCGAGCCGGTCATTCGCTTCCAAGACACCCGTCTCCAATGCAATGCCTATCACACCGTCTCGGTCGTCGACGGCGCCGTTTACGGCTTTGGCCTGAGCACCAACCACGAGGCTCTCCAATGCACCGACTTTGAAACCGGCGCCCTCCTCTGGGAAGACGCCGGTCTCGATTGGACCCGACGTGGCAACCTGACCGTCGCCGACGGCCTCATCTTCGCCCTGACAAAAAAGGACGAGCTGGTATTGGCCGAAGCCGGCAAGACCGCCTACAAAGAACTGGGCCGCGTGAACCCCGGCATCAAACTGGGTATCCCCCAACAGCCCACCATCTTCGACGGACGCCTCTACCTGAGAGGCAACGACACCGTAGTCTGCTACCAGGTCGGCCCTCACGGTGGCCCCTCTCATTAGCATCAACGGTTTCCCAGATTTCGACGACCATCGATCTCCCCGGCCGAAGCAACGTGCCAATGACAACTTGACAAATCTCTTGTTGAGAACTTACGCAAAGCCAGGCACCCTCCGCCCTGGAACCGAACCAAAGACCATATACATCTGAACCAACACAAATTCCTCCTTGCTCAGGATTAGCGTTCATTAGCGCGGATTAGCGGTTAAAGTTCTGTGTCTTTTCGTATTTCGTGGCCCTCTCCCCTTGTTTCATACACGCTCTTGCCGCACCCGCGAAGCCTTGATCTCCGCCCCTTTCCCTGCCAGCGTTCTCCAGATGGAACCGTTTGTTCCCCTCCCAAGATCGTTTTACGAACCGTCAGCTCGGACGGTAGCGCCCGCCTTGCTCGGTCACTGGCTCCTTCGCCGCACGCCCGAGGGCCTCTGCGGCGGTCCCATTGTTGAGACGGAGGCCTACCTGGTGGATGACCCTGCCTGCCATGGCGCCCGCGGCCTGACGCCCCGGAATCGCGTCATGTTCGGCGAACCGGGCCATGCCTATGTCTATCTCATCTACGGCTACCATTTCTGCGTCAATGCCGTCTGCCGGCCGCCCGGGGTCGCCGAAGCCGTGTTGATCCGTGCCGTCGAACCGGTATTTGGTGAAGCGCTGATGCGTCAGCGCCGGCCGGTCGCTACAGTCCAACTCCTCACCAATGGCCCTGCCAAACTATGCCAGGCCATGGGCATTCAGCGCGGATTGGACGGTTCCGACCTTTGCGACCCGGAGGCAGAGTTGTTTATCGCGACGAACCCAGAGGTGGAAGCTTTCCGGAAGGAGCGGGGAAAGACGGTTACAACTGTGCGGATAGGCCTCTCGCAGGCGGCGGATTTGCCGTTGCGCTTTTACCTCAGCAATAGCCCGTTTGTATCCAAAACCCCGAAGAAAACCCCTACTTCTTCAGGTCCTTCGGGCCGGGCAATTCTATGTGGAACCCGTCCACGTCGATCACGTGCTGGGCGTTCAGATCGATGAGAAAGCAGCTAAACGCGACACAGAACCCCACGCCGAGCACGAGCGCCAGATAGAACAGCCACACATCGCGCCGTCGGAGAACGCCGGGCGAGCTGCGGATAGCGATTCTTTCCAAGAGCCTGATCCCTGGTTTGGCTGTATGATGAACAATCATAACTCGATTCGCGTTTCAATGACCGTCGCCAGTGAGTCTCCCGCCAATCCCGCCCGCGAACAACTCAGGGCGGTGCTGGAAAGAATCCAAGGGATTTACCGGGAGCCCGACGGGACACTGTCCCCGGAGTGCGCCCGTCCTCGGGCGCAGCGGGCCACTTCAACCGGCTGATTTCCGACGTATCGCCAGGCGCAGCCTCAGCGCGTACGGATGTCAGCCGGTTTTCGGATATCGCTGCGCCCGGGGACGGGCGCGCCCCGGGGCAGAGTGCGGATGCACCCTTTTACCGAACCCACCGGCACTTTTTACTTGAACCGATCCGCAGGTCGCCCAAGATTGCCTCGATGAGTGGCACATTGTTGGCAAGGAGCAGTGCAGTTCTTGACTGGTATTGGCGGCAGGGCCTTCAGCGCGTCGGCGAGCACGATTTGAGCGGCGCCTGGCTCGACCAGCTTTACCAGCTCCGGGACGCCGCCGCGGCCGTCGAATCGGCCTCGGCCGCCGCTCACCCGTGCCTCGCCCTCTGGGGCCCTTCCCAAAGCGGCAAGTCCACCCTCCTCTCCCGCTACCTGGATGCCCCCTCCCAGCCAGATGCCGTCTCCGCCCTGCAATGGCACAAAGATGCCCCCGTAGCCTTCGTCGGCCGGCCCGATAAACCCGACATGCCCGGCTGCGTCCACCTCAACCCCTACAACCAACAGCGCGACGCCTCAGGCTGCGTCACGCGGTTCGTTCTCCGCCGCGAAGTCGCCGACCCGCTCCACCCGGTCGAGCTCAAGCTGGCCTCCGAAGAGCAGGCGCTTCACGCGCTGGCCGCCGGTTACCTGATGGAATGCGATACCCGCACGCCCGAAGGCCGCGATCTCTTCCTGGACCCCGCCGCCATCGACGCCAAGATCTCCGAGCTCAAAGGCCGGCTTCCCGGCCGCCTCCAAACCACCCGGCCGGTGCGCGAACGGCTGCACACCGTCCTCAATGTTCTCGACGACCTAATCGCCGCCGATTGGGCGCGCTATCTCAACTTGAAGCCCGACTGGCACGCCCTGCGTCCCCGCCTGGCTTCCGACCCGCTCCTGCGCGCCGACTCGGGCGCGCTCATCGAGTTTGCCGCCTGGCTCTTTTGGGGCAGCCAGCCCGCCCTGACCAGTCTCTGGCAGAACCTGCTCGCCCAGCGATCCCGCGTCCTGAGCCAGGCCGGCGGCCGTTCGATTTTCTGCTCGTTCCAGGTCGCGCGTCTCTTCCTCGACATCGACGCCTATCGCAAGCTCCAGCAAGAGGGTCCCTCAGGCGGCCTCGCCACACAGATTCGGAGCATCGGCTTCGAGACGGGGGAACCCGCCGACGTTCTCCGCCTCGGCCAGGGCTTGCGCAACCCCGCCTTTGGAACCGCCGAAGAATTCGGTTTGTATCAGGGGTTGGTTTGGGAGATGACCCTGCCGGTTAACGCCGCATTGCTGCCCGCCGACTCACCGGCGGCCCGGCTCCTGGGCGCGGCCGACCTCCTCGACTTCCCCGGTGTCGCCCTTACCTATCCCGGTGGCGAACGCAAGCGGCCTGCCGACATATCCCCCGTGCAGTTGCTCACGGAAGTGCTCAAGCGCGGCAAGACCGCCAGCATCGTCGTCACCCGCTCACGCCAGCTCGGCATCGACGGGTTTTCGATCCTCAACCGCATCCAGGCCCCGCCCGCCCAGCCGACGCAACTATTGACCGGCATACAGGCCTGGGTGCGAGCCCTCGGCCAGCCCTGGCCGCCGCCGCCCGGCGTCCTTCCCATTAACCTCGTCCTCACGTTCGCCGCCCGCCTCGTCAACAGCGTGACCGACAGCCTCCAGCTTCAACGGCCCTCCGCCGACTTCTCCCCCGTCTTCGAGTTCCTGAATAAGCTGGGGGACCTGGCCAATCCGCAATGGGTCCAGTTCTTCACCACCACATACCCTCGTTTTGATGAAGGCTGCATCCGGGGTAGCCCGCAAGAGATTGAACAAGCGACGCGGCTCATCTCCGAGAGCGACGATTTCCGCCGCCATTTCGGCAGTTGCCTCGATTCGCTCCGGGCCATGATCGCCGGCGGCGAAGCCGGCAAGGACGGCGGCAATGATTTTCTCCTGAATGCCCTTGCCCTACAGGCCGGGCAGTCGCGCCTCCCAGCCCTGCTGGCCCAGCGCGCGCGGGAATTGCAGCGGCACTTCGCCGCCCTACTCGAAGAAGCCCTTCCGCCCGCCGCCGCCGGCGAGGCCCGCCGCGGCCTGGAGATCGACGCCTGGGCTCAGGCCATCGAAACTGCCATCGACCGCCAACGCCAGGAACATCCCGAAGCGGACGCCGCCGTCCAGATCAGCCGACGGCTGCGCCAATTGCTCGACATCGAGCCCGAGCTGCTCGAGCCGATTCCGCTGGCCGCTCAAAACCCCGATTGGCGCGGCTACATCGAAAGCCAGCTCTCCCGCTGGCGCGAGCTGGCCAAGGGTCGCGACGGCGACTGGGCCGACCTGGGCCTCAAGGATGCCGCCTCCGCCAGCCGCCATCTCGGCTATCTCGCCGAGCAGGCGCTGCTTCGCGGCAACCTGCATCGCTGGCTCCGTGACAACCTCGGCGACCTCAACAATCATCTCGATGCCGCCCATGCCCGGCGTTTCCTCGCCGTCCGCCTCGCCGAAATGATTTGCTTCGGCGTCGATGGCCGCCCTCCTCACCGCGACTTTTCCGCCGAGACCTCGGCTCCCGCCCGGCGCGCCCCTTCGCATCCGTCCGAAGCCCATCCGCCCACCCCGGATGCCATCCAGCCCCGCCTGCGATCCTACGCCGACCGCGAGCAGCAGGACCCCGAGGCGCGGGACGACCGTCAATCGCCCCATTACCTCGGCTTCCTGAAACCCTTCCTTCACCACCTCACCCAGGTCAAAGCCTCCCCCGCCACCGCCCGCAAACCGCAGCCTGGCGACGGCGAACTCGCGCAGTTGGCCGCAACTGTTTCGAGCGAACCATAATCGCACGACGCGAAACATCGTCACCTATCATGGATCCTTTAAACCCAACCTCTCCGCAGGCCCCCTCCGCCGCCGATGGCGCATCGGACCCTCAACCCGGCTCCCCATTCCAGCCGGTCGTCATCGATCTGTTCGCCGACACCGGCCACCATTTCGCTTTCGTCCCACTCACCAGCCGTCAACTGCAGGACAACCCCGACCTTGACCGCCTTTGCCGCAACAACGATTTCCCCTGGGGCGAAGCCCGCGACACCACCGGCGCTCCCTTGCGCTGGCTACGCTACCAATTCGCCCAGCGCGAAATCAACGGCATGCCCACCGACGAAAACGGCGTGCTCCTCGCCATCGAAACCAATCTCGGCACCGCCCGCCGCGGCTGGGCCATGCAGCCCGAGGAGCCGGTCAGCTCGACCGACGCCGCTCATTACACCGCCGCCGACAAAGTCCGCACTCCCTATGTCTTTGCCGACGCCACTCGCCAGCCCGATGGCGGCGTGCAGCGCGTCACCGTCTATCTGCCTCTCTCTCCCACCCCCGCGCGCGATTCCTCCGCGCTCGGACGCTCGGTCAGCCTCGACCTCGAAATCCACTGGCTCGAGCCGGTCGGCAAAATGGTCGATGTCGATCTCATCGTCGATTTCGGCAACACCCGTTCGGTGGCCCTTCTTCTCGCCCGCAGCCAGGCGGCCCGCGGCACCCTTTCCGAAATCACCCGTCCGGTCCGCTTCGGTTATCACAAAGAGGAGCCGCAGCCCGCGCCGGGAGATCAGAACGATCCGTTCGCGCTGATCGATTCCTGGTTCGTTCTCCAGGAATCCACCTTCGCCAACCTCGAGCCGCTCGATCAGAAACTACCCCCCCATCTCCCGCAGCCCGTCGAAGACCTGCGCTGGGAGGAAAGCGTCACCGGCGTCTGGCCCCTCAAGAAGAAAGCCGAGCGCGTCGTCGCCCGCACCTTGCGCCAGCCGCACATGTTCACCGAATTGTCCCCCGCCGTTCTCGGCCCGCCCGCCGCCGATATCCTCGCCAACCTCGAACCCGGCGCCGGCGGCAACCACTTTCTCAGCTCCCCCAAACGCTATCTTTGGGACCAAACGCCGGTCGGCGACCTCGGCCAGGTCGGCTTGACATTCTGGACGATGAACGTCCAGCGCTGGCATCCCAATTCGCGGAATGTCCAGGCCGGCAAGACCCTCGAAAAACTCTCCGGCACCGCCCTGCGGTTCCTTGACCAGAATGGCTCCGATTGGGCCCTGGGCGACGACGCCTCCCAATGCCCCCCTCCCGAGCGCCCCAACCCCGCCGCTCGTCCGCCCTCGCGGCCCCATGAGCCGGCTTACCCGCGCGCCGATGCTGTCACCTGGGCCGCTCTGGCGGTGTTGGAAGCCGCCTACCGCCAGCTCCAATCCGCCGCCGGACGTCCCGCCGGCCAGCCGTTCGTTCGCGCCCGCCTGGCTTCCGTCCTCGTCACCTTCCCGCCCGGTTGGACCGCCCAGGAACTCGCCGCCTACCGCGCTAAATGGCAAAAGGCCCTGGATATCTTCTCGCTCACCCATTTCGCCGACTGCCGCCTGGCGACTGCCGGTGGGGATCGCCCCACCTTGAGCATGGAATTGGACGAGGCCGTCGCCGCTCAGCTCCCGCTCATTTTCGACGAGATGCGCCGCTTGGGCGACATCGGCGAGAACTGGCTCGAGCTGGTTGGCCGGGGCAAAGGCGCCGAAGCAACCGCCCGCGTCCTCAACCTCGATATCGGCGGCGGCACCACCGACTCCACCATTGTCGAGTATCAGGACCTTCGCCCCGGTGAAGGCGTCGATTTGCAGGCAACCGTCCTGTTCCGCGATAGCAGCACCATCGCCGGCGACGCGTTGGTGCGGCGAATCATCGAGTCTGTGCTCCTGCCGGCGATGGGCGAAGGTTTGAGCGAGGAAGGCCGCCGCGCCTTTGCCGGCTTGCTCGCCCGCCAGAAAGGCGAGGACCGCGCCCGCTGGAACCGCATCACCCGCCAGATCCTCCTGCCCATTGTCAACGGCTGGCTCGCCGCCGCCGGGCGTGAAGAAGCCTCCAGCCAGCCAACCCCCACCCCGCGCGATCTCCGGGTCAATCTCCAGCTCATCGAGGAGTTCAACGCTCTTTGCGCCGCCGCGGGCCTGCCCGCGCAATTGCTGGATCCCGACGCCCCCCTCAGCTACTCCCAGCCGCGCCTGGCCCAATGCATTCACGAGAACTTCGCCGTCCTCTTCCGTTCCCTCGCCAAAGTCGTCGAAGCCTTTGACTGCGACCTGGTCCTGGTCAGCGGCAAACCGTCCGAGCTCGCCGCCCTGCGGAACCTGCTCCGCTCGGAGCTGCCCCTGCTCCCGCAGCGCATCGTCTTCACCAAAGATGCCCCCGTCGGCGAGTGGTATCCGCTGAGCGTCGAAGGCAGGATTCACGACGCAAAAACCGTCACCGCCGCGGGCGCCGCCTTGCATCAGGCCATCAAGCGCGGCCTCATCGGCCCCGGCTGGTCCATCACCCGCCGCGTCTCCCCTCACCTGCTCACCCGCAACTATTGGGGCACCATGCCTCGAGGCGCGCACACCCGCTTCGGCACCCTCCTGCTTGAGCCGAACGAGGACCGGAAAAGCTGCCGCCTCCAAATCGGCGATCGCCTCGGCCGCCGTATGCTGCCTGCCGACACCCGGCCCGAGCCGGTCTATCAGCTCCATTGGCGCGACCGCTCCCGCTACGGCACCGGCGGCGACCCCGTCAATGCCCTGTTGGATGTCACCCTCGAACGCGTCACACCCGCTCCCTGGCAAGCCGCGGGCGGCGACCAAATCCCCCAGGCCGAATCCTTGCGCATTGCGTCTGTGGATGGCCTCTGGAACGGCCAGCGTGTCACGCTCAACGACATCGACCTCAGCCTCTGCACACTGGAGTCCGATGCCCACTGGCTCGACGCCGCCACCTTCCAAATCCTATGGCCAAGCTGAATCGAGGCGCACAACATTGGGACACTGGCGCATCGGGGCGGGGACGGCTCGTCCCCACTGCCCCGGAGTTTGGGCAACAACCCGCCCCAACCGCTCCCGCCTATGCTCCCTCTCCTCCTCGGGAGGAGAGGGCTGGGGAGAGGAGGCCTCTTTCCATATATCAGCCAAACTCGGGGCTGGTGCGGCTCGTCCCCAGCCGACACCGCTTTCAAACCGGTTCCGAGCTATGAACAATCCCACCGGCCCAAACATCGGCAGCGCGCCCGTGCCGGCCGACCTCTCCCAGGCCGAAACGAACCGTCTCAACGCCGAGGCCGTCAAGCTCGTTGCCGAAGCCAACGAATCCCGCGCCCGCCAGCTCAAGGCCCTTGAAGACGTCGTCGTCTCTCTCCAGCGCAGCCTCGCGGCCGAAGCCGATCGCCTCAAGCAACTCGAACACGACCTGCGCCTTCGCGAAACCAAGGCTCTCGACCAGGCCCAGATCGAACACCAGCAGGCCGACGCCGCCCGCGCCCAACTTCAAGCGGCCAATCAACAAGCCCAGTGCCTCCGTGAAGAAGCCGATCGGTTTCAGATACAGCTCTGGCCCGCGGCCCTTCGCGGCGAACCTTGGGCTCCCTGGCGCGCCCGGCTTCTCAGCCGCGCCGCCGCCGAGGGCCCCGCCTCGCTCCTCTTGGCGCGCCTCCATACCGCCGCCGCGCTCGAACAATCCGGACGCCCCCTCCCCCTCGACCTGCTCCGCGATCTCGGCCGCTCCGCCTACGAGGTCTGCGCCGAAGACGCCCAGAAACTGGCCCAGGCCCTCACCCAGACCTCCGCCGGCCAGTTTGAAATCCGCACCATCCGCCCCGGCGACCGCATCGATAACAAGCTCATGAAACCCGCCACCCCCGGCCTCGTCGAAGTCCGCGCCGTCTCCGGCTGGTCCCTGCGCGATGCCAAAGGCCACTGGCAGTACCTCGCGGAGGTCAATTGAGCCCTAAACCGAAGCACGTAACATTGGGACACTCCGCCCCTCGGCGCCTCTCATTAACACCGCGCTTCAGCGCGGTGGCAGGCGGCTCAGACTCGCGCGGAGCCGTTTCAACGGCTTCGCGCCTCTTGTGCCAATCGCGCGTGTCTCCATTTAGGCGTGCAGTTATTTCTTCCAAACGCCCCACGTCACAATCCATGCCCTGAGATGCCTACCCCCACCCGAAACGGTCTCCTGGTTTACACGCGCGACTACACCCCCTTGCGCGCCTTCAGCCAGGGCGGCTGCTATTGGGACAAGGGCCCGCAGCAGCTCATTCGCGAAAGCCCCCTCGCCGAGTTCCTCCCGCCCGTTGAAATGGAGCGGGACGATCAAGGCCAGTTTGGCCGCTTTCACCGCGAATCCGCCCGTCGCGATCGGCTTTCCTCCAGCAAACCGCTCGGCCGCCGCGGTGTTCCTCCCGGCCAGTTGCTCCGCCTCAAACAGGCCGTCAAGGAATTCAAGCAAAAGGCCGCGGCCCAGGATGCACAGCCCGAAAACCGGCAGCTCATCGATCGCTTTCAACTGCCCGACTTGAATCAAGACCCGGAACTTTACCGTCTCGCCGGACCGTGGTGGAACCGCCGTCTAGAAATCCTTTGGGGCTGCGAACGCAACCGTAACTCTTCGCTGGCGATCACCGCTGCCGCCGATAAGCTGCCGCCCGACACACTCTATAATCTTCGCCGTATCCTCGGATCGCTCCTGGCCCTGGCGCTCCTGGCCCTCTCAATCGGGTTCGTCGGCTCCAACTGGGATGTGCTCAGTGCCAAACTCGCCGGCCTCTTTAATCCATCGCACTCCCAGGAATCTCAATCCGGTTCCAATCAACCGCCTTCAGTCCCCGCCCAGGGAACCGGGACATCCCTCGAGCAGGCCCAAACCAACGCCGCTCAAGCCGAAATGGCCGCGCAAAAAGCCCAAGCCGACGCCGCCAAAGCCCAGGCGGACGCTGACCGCGCCCGCCAGCAAGCCGACCAGGCCCGCGACGATGTCGATAAGAAAAAGAAGGCCGCTGACGCTGCCGCGCATGCCGCCGCCAAAGCCGCCCAGGCCGCGAAGCTAGCCCGCGACATCGCCGACCGCGCCAAAGCCGCCGCCCTGGCCAACCGCCCCGCAGCCCGGCAAACCCCGGAGGGACGAGCTCCCGCGAGTCCCCAATATCCCGCCGCCCCCCCAACCACGCCAAACCCGTCTCAGGCAACCAACACCGCCTCGCAGGACAAAACTCCCGCTTCCGCACCGTCCTCCCCCACCCCCGCCAGCGCTTCTCCCCGATATGAAATCGTTCTGGCCGACCAGGGCCAGCCTTCCCCGGACGGAACCATGCAGGTCTCGCTCGAAGTCCGCTCCACTGCCGGATCTCGCGCCGCCGTTCCTGTCCAGACCTGGTATTACGATAACCAGACCGCCACCGCTCAGGATCGTCTTCAAGCCCGCCTCAAGGGCGGCGATTACCCAATCAAGGCAATCATCGTCGATCCCTCCGGCAACCAACAACCCATCAGCGCTGTCATCACCGTCGAGCCCGGCAAGGTCATCACCACCGGCGGCAAAGTTAGCCTCCGCAACCAGCCCTGAAAGAGAGGGGGTGGGGACGGCTCGTGCCCACAAGCAGTTCAGACCGCATGTCGGATGTAAACACGAGCCGTCCCCACCCCGGTCTCGCATTTGCGTTCGGGATACTACCGACGTGCTCCCCACCGCGCCGGTGGTGAGACAACCGAGTAACCACGGGAGAGGGTTGGTCCCCGTCGGGAACTCGCCCCCTGTTCTTGTCCCGGAGGGACTTCCTGAGAACAGCCCAACCGCGAGGGAACCGGTGCTACAGTGGTTTCGCCGTGGTGTGGTCACTCTTTCCCTCCCCCTCCCAGCGCGCGAGGTTTTGGGGCGGCAAACACCCCTTGACTTCCAGCCGCCGACATAGCAGCATTCTCCGCTGATGAGTGACTCCAGGAAAACCAATTCTCCATTACGCACGGAGCGCTTAACACCTGCGGCCCCAAGAGGCAATTGCCTGCGAATTCATTTATCATTGATATTGCTGGCCGTATTAGCGCTTCGGGCTGGCGCTGGGCTCTTTCAAGCTGTTTCCACCGGCGACCCGGCACAAACTCCTCCCTCCGGCGGAGGCGGGGACTCCGGAGCCCCGGTGCTGAGTGCGGACGGACGTTACGTGCTTTTCGCCAGCACGGCCAATAACCTCACGCTCACGGCCAGCAACGCCCCCATCCCTTCTCCATTCCCCGCCAGTCTGAATGTCTTTGTGCGGGATCGGACCAACGCGACGACCCGGTTGGTCAGCGTCAATCTCACGGGCTTGGCTGGGGGTGACGGGGATTCTTTGCCTGCCGATATCTCGACCAATGGGCGCTACGTTGCGTTTGAGAGCAGCGCCGGGGACCTTGTTGCCGGGGACACCAACAACGCGAGCGATGTGTTCGTGCGGGACCTGGTTAATGGCGCGACGAGCCTGGTAAGCGTGAGCACCAACGGCGGAGTTGGAAATGGGGCCTCACGCACTGCCACCATGACGCCCGACGGGCGCTACATCGCCTTTGTCAGCACGGCCAATAACCTCGTTTCCGGCGATACCAACACCATAGCCGACGTATTCGTGCGCGATCTGTGGGCTGGCACAACCACCTTGGCCAGTGTCGGAGCAAGGGCGACAAACTCGAGTTTTTACTACGGAACGACCGGCTCGGATGCCCCGCAACTCACGCCGGATGGCCGGTACGTGGCGTTTTGCAGCGCGACCGCGGGCTTGGTGCCCGGTGTGACGAGCGTCGGCGACATTTATCTCCGGGACCTGGTGGCAGGCATTACCTATTGGGCGAGCAGTTATGGCCGCACGGCTTTGCAAAACATCCAGAACACGCAGAACGGGGTTTGCTACAACCATTGTCTGAGCGCCGATGGCCAATACGTCGCTTACGAGGTCAGCCAGGCCTCGGGTGCAGGCATCATCTTGCGCTATAATTTGGGCAGCGGCATAACGGACGTGGTCAACACTAACGCCTACGTGCCATTGGGGCCGTATGCGGATAGCCGCAGCCTGGACATGACGCCCGACGGACAACATATCGTTTTCATCGCCAACACCAATGACACAACCGGCACCAACACTTGTGTCTGCGTCTGGGACGCCCAGAGCGGAATGACCACCCTGGCCAGCGCAAACCTGAGCAATGCCGTACCCGTCGGCTCGACCTGCGATTGGCCGGCGTTTGACTCGAGCGGGCGCTTTGTCGCGTTTCTGAGCAATTCCACGAACATGGTCACCAACCTGCTTTCCGGCTTTTACCATCTCTATCTCCGCGACCTGCAGGCGGGGACGACCACGCTGCTGGATTCCGATACCAGCGGGGTCGGCACGGCGCTGGACGCGGCAACCATGCCCCGCTTGAGCGCTGATGGGCAATTCGCCGCCTTCGCGTGCGTGGACTCGTTCATCGTGGCGAATGACCGCACCCATAATTCCGATGTCTTTGTGCGCGACGCAATCGCCGGCACCAGCGAGCTGATTTCGCTCCATGACCCCGGGTTGCCTTCAGCCACGGGCAACGGACCAAGCTATGCCTCGCCTTATTCGGTAAGCACCAATGCACACTACATCGCCTTTGCCAGCGAGGCGGACAACCTGGTGGAAATGGACACCAACGGGGTGCGGGACGTATTTCTGTGCGATCTGGACGCCGGGACCAACGTTCTGGTGAGCGTCAGCCAGGACGGCTTTGTCGGCAATGGCGTCTCCACCGATCCGGCCATTAGCGGGGATGGGCGTTATGTGGCCTTCACCAGTGCTGCAACCAATTTGGTATCGGGCGACACCAACAATGCGTTGGATGTGTTCGTGCGCGATCTGCAGGCCGGCACGACGACACTGGTGAGCATCAATGCAACGGGCACAGGCCCCGGAAATGCTGACTCGTACTCGCCGGTCATCAACGCTGATGGCGGGTTCGTCTATTTCCGGAGCAAAGCGAGCAACCTCCGACCTGGCGGGTTCAGCGGCGAAAACCTGTTCGTCAGAGACCTGGTGGCCTCCACTACCACGGCCCTGACCACCGCCGGTGTCTCCTGTTCCGCCACCAGCGCCGATGGCCGGTTTGTTGCCTTGGTCGATACCACAGCGGCCAGCCTATATGTCTGGGACTCCCAAGTCTCTGCCATGGTTTTCACCAATAGCACGGCTGGGCTTTCGATTTCGGCGATTGGCATCAGCCTCGACGGCCAGCGAATCGCCTACTCCAGCGCAACCCAGTTGTACATGGCCGACCGGTCCGCGAACACCAGCGGGGTTTTTCTCCCTTACCCCGCGCCGTTGCACGCGGGCCTGCGGTTCAGTAGCAATGGCCAGTTTGTGGTTTGCGCCGCAACAGTCCGCAATACGAACCAGGTTTACCTCTATGACTTCCTCGGCGGCACCAATTTGCTGGCCAGCCAGGGCTACGCCTCCGGCCTGGCCGCCTGCGGCAACTCGGATTCCCCTGATATTAGTCCGGATGGCCGCTTCGTGGCCTACCGCAGCGACGCCACGAACCTTGTCGCCGGAGACAGCGGGAACGGAGTGAACGTCTTTCTCTTTGATCGGCAGAGCGGGGCGACCACCTTGCTCAGCGCCAGCCTTTGGGGAAATGCCGCCGCCGACCGTCGTTCCGTGGCCCCGATCTTCAGTCGCGATGGCCAGACACTTGTGTTCCAAAGCTGGGCGACAGACTTGACTGCACAGGATTTCAATCAAGACGAGGATCTCTTCGCCTACAGCCTTTACTATTCCGGGGCGATACCAGTGTTCTATGCCCGGATGGTTTCAACGGCCAGCCCAGGCCAACGGCCAACGCTGACCTGGCCGGCGCTCTCGGGCAAGAGCTATCGAGTGCAATTCAAAAACAGCTTGAATGATGCGAACTGGCAGGACGCTGGCGCCGGCGTCTCCATCCTCGGCACCTTGGGGCAGTTCAGTGACCCCGCGCCGGCCAGCAGCCAAAGGTTTTACCGCATCGTGGCGTTTTGAGGAGACAACTATGAATCACGACCAGACCACAGAAGCAGCGCGCCAGGGCGCCCAGGCTTTCACATTCGTTGAACTGCTGGTAGTCCTGGCCGTAATCGCCCTTTTGGCCTTAGTGGCCGTGCCGGCGTTGTCCAAGACCGGCCCCGATGCCCAAGTGTTCCAATGCCGCAACAATCTTCGACAATGGGCTCTGGCCATGCAGATGTATGCCAACGAAAACTCGGATACGATGCCGCACGATGGGATGGGCGTGAACGGCGATTATCCCGACACCACGCAGCCCTATAGTGGGTCCCGCGACCTAAACCAGTGGTTTGATTGTCTGCCGTCGTTCCTGGGTGAGCAACCCCTCTACGACTACACCGTTCGAGCCAGCAGCAGCGCTCAGTACAATTCGACTGTCATTCCCTTTCCCGGCGGCGTCGGTAGAATCTACGAGTGTCCTTCCGCTTGGATGTCCTCCTCCGACCTGATGAACCTTGCGGGGCAAGGAGCGGGTGGCTTCTTCAGCTATGGAATGAACATCGATCTGAAGCGCGAGTACATATCCTCGGAGGGGGTTTACGTCGCTATGCCTTACCCGCAGATGCCCAAAACTACCGCGCTGCCGAAACCCTCAGCCACGGTGTTCATGTTCGACATGGCCTTCAACTCCAAGGAATTCCCTTACGCTAACCTATATTACTCAGTCAACCCCGCTGGCCGCTGGACCGCGTTTGCCAGGCGCCACTGCGCGGGCGAAGGCGGCGTGCTTGCTTTCGTTGATGGCCATTGCGGATATTTCAAGTGGTCCTACGTGTATAATCAGAATAACCCCGCGGTTACAGACATCGGCGAACCGCTCAACCCCGACATCATCTGGAACCCCCCATACCGCGCCGCCGTTCCTTGAAGAGCGAAAGCGAGCCTGAAGCAGGTTGAAGCAGGCCGGAGCCGGTTATACTGCGGACGCCACCGACCCTTAACTTTACTATAGGCTCCCGCCTCAAAACCTGTTACATGATGAGGCTGTTACCGCAATATGAACGGCAAAGAGACTGATGTGAAGAGCGAACAGGCGCTGGTGAAAATGTACATGGACCTGACCGGGACGACTGAGAATGGGGCCCGCGCGGTGTTCATGTACGCCTGCCCGGATCAGGAGAACACCGGGACGCCCGGCGGCTCCGATTCGAAGCCGCTGGCCACCCAGGAACCTGCTCCGACGCCCAACCCGGGGCGGACCGGCAAGGCCGCTTTGATTCTGCTGGCGCTTTGTTCCTTGTCCTTCTTCACCGCGACCGCACAAGCCGGGCCTTCCTTCCTGGCCACCAATTCATTCCCGACCCAGCCGCTGTCGCTGGCGGATGCCGTCAACATTGCATTGCTGCAAAGCCCCACCATCCTCCGAGCGAAGCGCGACGTGGAATCAGCGCAAGGCGTGAGCATCCAGACCCGCGCCATCGCCATCCCCAAGATCAACGCGACCGGCGGTTATAACGCGTTCCAGAAAACGGATGTCGACATTATCACCGTTCCGAATTCGGGGCTTTCGCTTGGCAACGACCAAAACTGGTCCACCCAGGTCCGTGTGGTGCAGTCCCTCTACGAAGGCGGCCGCATCCTGTCGTCACTCCGAGCGGCTCGGCTCACGCGCCAGCAATCGATGCTGGTCTATCAGACGGCCGTGGCCGACGTGGTGCTTGAGATTGAGCTTGCCTATTTTGACGTGCTGCTGGCCGCCCAGCAGATCACGGTCCAGGAGGCGTCGGTTGAACTCCTCAGCCAGGAGTTGGCCGACACCACACGGCGCTACGATGCCGGGACCGTGCCGCGCTTCAACGTGCTGCGCGCCGAGGTGGAGGTGGCCAACGCGCGACCCCGCTTGATCCAGGCGCGCAACAGCTTCCGCATCGGCAAACATAACCTGGCCGTTTTGCTCGGCTTCCGCGTGCCCAAGGAAAGCCCGGAGGACATTCCGCTCACGCTCTCGGGCAAGCTCGAGGCGGAGCCCTATCAATTGGATCTGCAACGGGCGCTGGGACTGGCGCTGGAGCAGCGCACCGAGCTGGGAGCGCTGCGCAAAGGCGAGGCGTTGCGCCAGGAGGACATTACTACGGCCCGGGCGGGCTATAAGCCGAGCCTGCAGATCTTCGCGGGCTACGACGGGCACAACACGACCACCAACCAGGATCTCGGCATCGTGAAGTACGGCTGGATTACCGGGGTGCAGCTAAGCTGGAATATCTTCGACGGCTTCGCCAGCCGCGGCAAAGTCCAGCAGGCCACCGCCCTCTACGAGCAGGCCGCTATCGACCTCGATGAGACCAGCCGGCGCATCGAGTTGGAAGTCCGCACCGCTTTCTCCAATCTCACCGAGGCCGACGAGGTGCTCAAATCGCAGTTGAAGGTCGTTGAGGAAGCCGAGGAAGCCCTGCGGCTGGCAACCGCTCGCAACGACGCCGGCACGGGCACGCAACTGGATGTCCTCAGCGCGCAAACCGCCCTGACCGATGCCCGCAGCACGCAGATCCAGGCCCTGCACGATTTCGCCGCCGCCCGCGCCCGACTCGAGCGCGCTGTGGGAGCCAAACCGGGCGGAGAATCGTGACCTGACTTTTCCCTCCCGCTGCATTACACTTTCGCGCAATGAAAGAGCAAGCTTCCGCAAAACCGCTCGTCGGCATCATCATGGGCAGCGACTCGGATTGGCCGACGATGAAGAGCGCAGCCGACCTCTGCGCTGAGTTCGGCGTCGCGCACGAAGTCAAAGTCATCTCCGCCCATCGCACGCCGCAGGATCTTTCCCGTTATGCCTCCGGCGCGCAAAAGCGCGGGCTGCGCGTCATCATTGCTGGCGCCGGCGGGGCCGCCCACCTTCCGGGCGTGACCGCCGCCTTCACTCCCCTCCCCGTCATTGGCGTGCCGATGATGACCAAAGCCCTCAAAGGCCTCGACTCGCTCCTCTCCATCGTTCAGATGCCCAGCGGCATCCCCGTCGCCACCGTGGCCATCGACGGAGCCCGCAATGCCGGCCTGCTCGCCGTCCAAATCCTGGCGACCGCCGATCCCGCTCTCCAGAAGAAAGTGGTGGATTTCAAAGCCCGCCTCGCCCAGGACTCCAGATCCAAAAACCGCAACCTCGTGCGGTAAGGTGCCGCGAGAGAATAAGTCTAGCAACTATGGCGTAGGAGTTCTGGGTAAAGCTCCGGCAAACCCGTTCCAGAGTTGGCACGCCATGCCGCGAAGCGTTTGGAGTGCGCCGCTTTCCCACGCTTTGACTTCCGGCATACCGTGTCGTCAACGGTTCTGCGATGGCTTCGCCGAACCTGTACAGTTTTGGCTGCTGGCGAGGCGCCAGCGAGACGATTCCCCGCCGCAAGCCGGAGGCTTGCCAGAGAGTAGCCGGGGGTTGAGCGACTTGCCGCGTCGAAGCGAAGCGGAGGCGGGCGCGATACCCCCGGATCGCAGTCCCAAGTCCCCTCGACCCTGAAGAGGGTCGCAGGATTCTTGCATCCCTCCAGGACGCAACATTATTTAATTTCCAGAGTAATAGGGGCCTATTCCAATAGGCGGGCTCTTAACCGGAGGGCCGATCTCTGCGAGGCCCAAATAATGGGGCCTCGCCGGAGATCGTCCCTCCGGGGCGTTGGCCGCTGCATTGACCTATCGGGGTGGGTCCTTAGAGGTGGATAATACCCCGCTGTGATTGGCCTTACCAGGGCGAGTTGAACGTCCTACAGTGGCACGAGCCCGCCTGAGGCGCCAAAGCCAATCTCGCGGAGGGCCGAGCCCCCGCGAGGCCCAAGACACCCCGCCCCGGCCTTGGCTATCGGCTATTGGCTATTGGCTATCGGCTATCGGCTATTCCGGGGCTTTTTCAACGGTCTCCTTCGCGCATTTCATAAGGTTGCTGACCCGCCAAGGCCACCAGGGCTGAAAGCCCAGAGATGTTAAAGCCTGGGCCGCAAGCGAGCCCCGCGAGCGGAGGCCCAGGACACGCCACCGCAGCCTCCCCGCGCCCTGTAAGCGGCGCGATAAGAACCCCACCACCCACCCGTCCCGCCGTCCTGTCCACCGTAGCTTTAGCGGAAGCCTTGGCGAAGACGCAAGCCCTACGAAGGTGGAAGCTCCCGCGAGGCCCAAGACACGCTTCCGGGCCTCGGCCATGGGCCATTGCGGCGCAGGCGGCGCTTGAGGCAGGGAACAGCCCGCGGATGGCTTTCCAGACTTACCGCGAGGCGGTCCGAGCGATGGATGCGGAGGAGTGGTTTGGCTCATCCTCGGTTGGCCGCGAACCTGCCCCCCCCCCGAGGCAATCGGGGCATTTTGGTTTTGGCGGCCGCCAAACGGAACTTAGAGGATCGGGAGCCCGCGTAGAACAGACATCCGGCACGCACTTTCTATCATGCCAGAACAGCATCAGGATTTAGAATCACATTTTATGTTGACCCAGCGCATCGGAGCCATAGAATCCGAATCATGGATTGGCCCAGCAGCATCAGCGAGTTTGATTTGCCATTGACGCGCTTGCAGCCCACGAGTCTCTGCTTGCCTAGTTCGGCTTGGATCCATTGTTCGCAGAGGCGCCGCCACTCCCTCCCCAACCCCTTTGAGTAACTCCTCGCGAATCTATGAAGATCGGTTATCAGACGGTCATCTGGGGACGGCGCATTGAGGATCTTCGGTTGGTCCTGGAGCAGTTGGCCTCGTTTGGTTACGAAGGGGTGGAGTTTGCTCAGGCACCGTCGGAGTTGTATGTGTGCGACGCCGGGGAAGAGAAGGGTGGCAGACCTGTGCGAGATATTCACGAACTCGTTAGTCTTGTCCAGAAACAAGGTCTGGAGTTGCTGGGTTTCTCCGGTGGCACCTTGGGGGAAAGAATGGCCTTTTGCGGAGATTATCGTCCCCACTATTTGTACGTGGACTCATGGGAGGGTGCGGAGCAAGCACTACAGAAGCAGCCACCCTTCACCTTGGCAATTCATCCCCATGTGTTCATGCCCATCCGGTTTTTGAAGCATGCTGAGAAGCTCTTGGAGGATTCCAACACTCCGGGGTGCCGAGAATATGTAAAATTCCTTCCCGATACAGCTCATTTGACGATTGTCGAGGAGGATTTGGCTGAAGTAATTTGCCGGCATAAGGAACGGCTTGCTGCCGTCCACATCAAGGACTGGTTACCCCATTTTGGGCAGTATTCACATCGTTACGCTCGGGGCTTTGTTCCCTTGGGCCAGGGAATTGTTCCATGGGAACAGGGGAGTAGGCTGCAGGATAAGGGCGTCTTGGATATCCTGCGCGAGATAGGATACGAGGGCTGGGTCGTGGCTGAGTTAGACAGCAGTCCCTATACACCAGATTCGTGTGCCTTGGAGTGCGCCCAGTGGTTGCGCAGTAAGGGCTTAATGAAGCCTACTACGCGACCTTCCTTAAACTTTGGGCCCCTTGCACGGAGACGCTCTAAACCACGCTGCCCCTGCCCAGGAGACATCGAGTTGGAGTTTCTCCATGGTCTGACGGAGTCCAGCGGAAAAGGAATTCAGGCATTTTATGAAAGTGTCACGGATGCCTTTGCTCGAGTGATCCCCTCTCAACTTGTCAAGCTCTGGATATTCAGCCCGGAGGAGTCCCAAATGTACCTCGTCTCTGCAAGGGGCATGTCCTCGGTAAAGCAACTCAACCACTTGCGGAGCAACGGTGGGTGCATAGGTAAAGTCGCGCAAGAAAAACGCCCTATAAAATTTGACCTCACGCAGCCTCCGGATGCGACTTCCTTTGAAGACAAGGAAGTTCTAGCAGCACTTCATGTAAAGGAGATGCTCTCCATCCCAGTGTTGAACCCGACTAACGCACATCATCTACGCTACGTGATAAATATTTTTCCGGAGCCGGGGGCTCCGGGAATAGGTCTCGACAGCCTCTTCCATCTTGGACAGCATGTGGCCGCGTTTTCCGATAGTGTTCTGGATGAACTATGTGCCGAGGCCGCCGGAATGATTAGTTACCAGTGCAGTCAGTCCACAACGCGCCGCGAACTAATGGAAAGCCTCCGTCGATTGTTACTCAGCAAGTTCGACTGTGAGGGCGCACAGATATTCCTAGTCAATGACAGCAGAAATCGGTTACAGGAGGCCTGCCCCGGTGTTACCGAATGGACTGTGCCAACTGAACAGAGGTATTACAGGAAAGGCGACGGACTTACAGGCAAGGCATGGTCGGAAAGGGATATGATATTTGCACAAGCGGCACATCTTGATCAGCGAGCAACCCCGGCATCATGCGAAAAGGACCTTTCTCCCGACCGGCGGGAGTGCGTCTTCGCAACTATGGCTAAGCGCCGAGATGAGGTTCTGGGGGTAATCCGATTGACAAACAAGCGTGGCACACCCGGGTCCATCTGTTCGACCATGTTCAACGATGACGATGCCGCTGTCCTAGACTCCATCATTCAGGCAGCAGTACCAAGATTGGAATTGCTTCGGACCAACGAGCGTCAGCTAAAAGCCTTGGGACGCATGACTCATGAGTTTCAAGGTCCAATTGTAGCCATACGCGGGGCAGTCCAACTGATGCAGGAAAGTATGCGTGAGCATTCCTGGTCCGCCAAGCTGATGTTCGGCGAGGATTACCTTAGCGACATCTGGAATTGGAGCGACGTACTGATCACCCAAGTAGATGCCGCGAATAGTTTTCGTCGCTCAAAAGAAGGACTTACACCAAGCGTCAGCAAGACGCTTTTGCTTAAGGAAGTCATTGCCCCGGCAATTCACCAAGTGCATTCGCTCTTAGAGGAAGGCGGATATGCGCCGGAACGGATTAGGTATGGAACATTCGATGACATCCCGCCTCTTCTGATAGACCGAGGTCAATTCCGACAGGTGGTGTTTAACATGCTATCAAACGCGATCAAGTATGCCCAGGATAGAACCACCTTCAGGGTTGAAATTGAAAGCGGCAAAATAGGGTCCGACTACATTATTTGGTGTAGCGATTACGGAATTGGAATTAGCCCCGATCTGAAAGAAGCTATCTTTGAACCCGGTTTCCGGGCCCCCGAAGCCGCTCTCAAGCACGTCAGCAGCCAGGGCTTGGGCTTGTCAGTCGTGAGAGCAATCCTGGACGCGCACGGCGGAAGGATTCAACTCACGGGTTACAGGAAGCCTACTCGTTTTACAATCTACCTTCCAGATTCGCTGGAGCGCACCGCACCCAAAGGAGCAGTTTTAGCCTGAATGTTCTGATCTATGAAAAACCATGTGCTAATGATTGATGATGACCGACAAGTCATGAGTGTGTATGAAACCGCCTTACGCAAACGCCAATTCGAAGTGACACGCTTCAGTGGAGAAGCATGTGTTGACGACGCGCTTCGGTTCCTCGGCGAAAGCGCAAACCAGGTCGATGTCATAGTAGCGGACATCATGATGCCACCCGGGGAGACGCTGAGGGACCGCGATACGGACGAAGGGATGAGGACAGGAGTTGTGCTGCTGGAAATGCTGAAGACCAGCCACCCCAGTCTTCCACTGCTGGTCCTAACGAATGTTCAGCAGGAGGACATATTAGGCCAGATACGGCGCGTGGTGCCACACGCAAAGGTTCTGCATAAACCGTATTGTCCACCTTTTGAGTTGGCTGAGGAAATTGCGGGTTGTCTGAGACCAAAAGCGCCCCAAGCTAAGAAGGAATCATGAGCTCTTTCAGGAACAATATCGAGCAAGAGGAAAGAACACTTGCCCAACGAGGTGAGGAATATGTGGAATCGTGTCGTGCGAAATCGCCGGAAGGCAAGATCCGTTGGTTTTTCTTAATGCTTGATAGCTTAGTTCACAAGGTTCATAAGGCACTCGATGAGGAAAGCTCTCCCGATGGGCGGAGGTTCGCGATCCGAGAACTAGCCCGACTGGCCCCAAACCTCATCCCGATGCTGCAACATCTTTTGCAGAAACTCGCGGCCAGGGAGGAAAGCACTGCCGGAGAAGACGCTGCTGCAGCGGAGTGCCTTCGCTTGCTGGATGAGGAACTCTCACACCTAAGAGATCCATCCGTCCTAGAAATACCCATCTTCATCGCTAGGCAGTACAAAACCCAACTGGTTATAGAAATGGCGAAGGCGCGAGATGCAAGGCTCAGTATCCGTGGTATGGAATCCAAATCCGATGAGTGGGCTTTTGCTTTTCTAACGATGTCGGACATTTTGGGCGTAGGGTATGGGACTAAACTAGTCAATGGAACCCCATCGGAGAACCGACCCGCAATAAGGGTCTATGTGCCCACCAAGAAGCCCCGCCGGGACTTGCGCCCGTGTGAGATTGTTCCAGCTACAATAAACGGGTTGCCGACCGATGTCGTCGAGTTGGGTGAAATCACCCAAGCGACATCGATCAAGTGCGGTTCACGTATTGGCTCATCATGCGGTGGTGTGGGTACCTTGGGTTGCCTAGTTGAAAGGCCACACGATATTGGCCGCCGGTTCTTGCTTTCGTGCAGCCATGTACTAGCGAATTGCCCGGAGCCAAAGAGGGGGGAAGTCATTTTTTCGTTAATGGACAGCCAAGCCAATGAAGTTGGCCTACCTATCGCAAGCTTAGAGGATTGGACCGTGCCCGGGGAACTTGACAGCGTGGATGCAGCTATCGCCGAGTTAATCGATCCACAGCGTGTTTCGCCAGAGATTCTCCAGATCGGGCAAATAGCCATTCCGACGGTCGAACCCAAGCGGGACCAGTTCGTGGCAAAATACGGCAGTACAACAGGGCACACCCTGGGAGTCTTTCAGGATATTACAGCGACTATCAAGGTGAAGTATGCTACGCCCCGGCCATCCACGGTCTTGTTTCATGACGAATTGGGAATCGGGGGCGTTCGGTCCGCTTGTTTTGCTGACCACGGCGATTCGGGGTCCTTGGTTTTAGAGGCTCTTCGCAGGAATCCACTGGGGATGGTTTTTGCTGTTGGACGTGGCATCGCTTTTGCTCATAAGATCGCGCCTGTGTTGGACCGGTGTAACGCTGCGGAATGATTCGTGGTGAGGGAACGGGGACGGTGGCGGATTGGGTCGTGGAGGAGCAAGTGGGGACTCGGAACGATTCCAGGATTGCTTTTGCGGAGTGATTCGGGT